>Ga0222713_10000978_pt1 | contig 32715 bp, 15 predicted proteins | sample C33_649DmetaG_FD_165061 | JGI IMG/M metagenome (GOLD analysis project Ga0222713, IMG submission 165061) | Estuarine water microbial communities from San Francisco Bay, California, United States - C33_649D | ecosystem: Environmental > Aquatic > Marine > Unclassified | place: USA: California... | reverse complement strand
AAAAGATAACTGCTTTATATGGTAGCCAGTATATAGGATTATCTTTCTTCAAAAATGATTTTGGAGCTATAGAACAATTACCTTATATCACAGCTCCATTAGATAGACTTTATTATCAAGACGGTTCTAACCCTAATAAAGTAGGTATCATCAAACTAATTGAAAGCAATTTACTAAACACATTGAATGTTGAAACAGACATATTAGGTCAAAAGAACTTTACCAGCACCAACGGTATAGTGTTTACTAATGGATTGAAAGTGATATTTGACGGTGACGTGTTACCTAGAAGTTATCTAGAAGGTGAATATTATGTGCAAGGAGTGGGAACAGCAATCGAACTAGTACCAGTTCTTGATCTTATAAATCCTGAACCATATACCGATGCGACTAGCATACCCTATGACAGTTTGCCATATGATATAGGAAATTATGATGGTAATCTGTTTATTCCATTGAACGCCGACTATATCACAATAGCACGTAATAGCAAAAATAGAAATGCATGGGCACGTAGCAATCGCTGGTTCCATATTCAAGTCATTCAAGATACAGCAGAGTATCTAAACGATCCTACCATCGTCACTACTTATGGTAATAGCACGAATAAGGCAGTTCGTCCTATCATTGAATTTTATCCAAATCTAAAATTATTCAATTCAGGTACTATAGCTAAAAATCCTGTAGACTTTATAGATACTAGAACAACTCAGCCTTTTGATTATGTAGCAGGGCAAGCTGCTTATTACCCTGATGTCGAAACATATACCACTTATACAGGAAGCATCTCATCCAATCCTGATATCACTAGTGGATTGTATGTACCCGGACAGCAATATGTCATAAAAGATTTCGGAACAACTTCCTTAGACACATGGGAAGAGTTGGGAGCGTCATTAGTATACGACGGTGAATTCCTGACTGGAGTCGAATATATTATATGGGATCCGGGCACACCGGGCGTGACTGACTGGAATAGTATTGCAGGAACTCCAGGACCGTTTGTTAGAGGCACTATCTTCACTGCGCAAAATCCAGGCACAATAACTGGTGCAGGAAGCGGCACAGCGTTACCATTGTTGTTTACTGCTGAAGTATCAGGCAATTATAATTCGACAGATTTTTTACCAACCGAAGAATATTTTATATCAACGTATGGTACTACCAATTGGGAAGCGTTAGGAGCTGTAGTCTCCGACGCAGATACGATTGACATCCCTGTTGATGTAACTTCATTGACTCTGGGCAAAAACTATATAATTTTATCTTTGGGCGATACAACACAAGAAAACTGGAATTTGATAGCAGGAACCACTGGTTCTACATATGTTGTCGGTTCAAGCATCACATGCCGAGACGACAGCATAGGTTCAGGAACAGGACAAGTAGGAACACCATATTATATCAAAGATATTTCTGATTTGAGTCAGTCATCTTTGAATTTTATTGCAGGTACTACTAAAGTCGTTTATAAGGTTGGGGATCTCATCGTACCTGTGCAAAATATTCCAGGTCTTAATAATGGAAAATTTGTAGGAAGACAATTCACTACTAACAGTGATGTTTATCGTAGCATAGGAACCGGATTTGCATATCAAGGAACAGGTCTAAGCACTGCACAAACATTGACAACTATTTCTATAGCATCAGATCAAGTAAATGGAAATTTGTCAGTCGGCATGTACATCAATGATCTGATACTAAATCAAGAAAGCCAGTTGCCCCCAAACACACGTATTTTATCAATCGCAGGAACTGACACTTATATTTTGACTGTATTCTGGGATCTACCAACTCAAATCACAGGAACATCAGGTGACGCATCATTTGTTGCTAGCGTGAAAAATAATGCTGATCTAAAATTGTTTTCTGGGGCAAGAATAGTATTTGCTAATGAAACCAATGAAGTGCTGAAAAATAAAATATACGTCACAAACTTTAGTAATCTAAACGGATCATTTCCAATTATTACATTGACAGAAGCGGTAGACGGAGACGTTTTAGAGAACGATCAATTTGTTGTCACTAGGGGTCAAATAAATCAAGGTAACAGTTTTTACTTTGACGGAGTTGATTTTATTTTAGCGCAATCTAAACCAGATGTCAACATAGCTCCCAAGTTTGATCTGTTTGATAAAAATGGTATAAGTTTCGGCAATCAAGATATCTATGAGAGTTCGACATTCGACGGCAATGATCTTTTCAGATATAAAGTCGGATCAGGACCTAACGATTCAATATTAGGATTTCCTATCAGCTTTAGCTCTATCAACAATGTCGGAGACATAAGATTTGACATCGCGTTGAATAATGATACATTCAACTATGTAAAGAGTATCACGAACCAACCGATCACACAAAAAGTAAATACCGGTTTTGTAAGAAATTATTCTGGTAGAGAAGAATTTACTTTATTGACTGGCTGGCAAACAGCAGTAGCACCAAGCACTCAATATCAGGTTTTTGAGTTTACTTACACGCAAAATAATCCACCTATCGTGCTAGATGGTACTGATACTTTGACATTCGAGGTGACTTGCGATATAAACACACTGCCGCGCACTACGACTATATGGCCAAACTTGCTTGTATATAATAACAACACTTTATTAGTCGAAGGCACAGATTACACAGTGACTTTCAATGACAACAGTACAGATATCAATATCATATTGTCAGCAGACATTGACACTGTATTCCAAGTATTGATCCTAAGCAATCAAGTCAGTCAAAATGCTTATTATTCAATACCAATCAATCTTTCTAATAATCCTTTCAATACAGATGTCGATACTGTCGATATTGGAGATATCAGAGGACATTATCAAACTATTTTTGACAACAATCCTGATAGTGAAGGAGTTGTATTTGGATCAAACAACACACGCGATCTAGGTAATATCGTGCCCTACGGTACTAGAATCATACAAAATAGTGCTAGCTTAGTATTACCCGGCTCCTTCTTGCGTGATAGCGATAACAATCTTTTCAACGCATTAGAATTCAATAGTAGAGAATATGTCAAATTCAAGACACTATTAGTCGATACTGTGAATAAGACAGATTATGCAGCAAGATTTGATCCCTCATTTATTTTAGATGATGCGATAGATCAAATTACTAGCGTAAAAAATCAAGACATGCCTTTCTTTTGGTCAGACATGATACCAAACAAGGCTCCGTTCATAGTCAATACATACACAGTCGAAAATACAGTACTCACTAGCACATATCCTTTATCAAAGATTTATGATTTTAGTACTGCAAATTATGACGGAGTTCTCGTATATCTACAAACTAAGATAAACGGCACTAACGTCACAAAACAACTTTACAGAGATATAGATTATACTATAAGCACAGATAGTCCTGCTGTAATAGTGAATGCTGTACTGAACAAAGATGATAAAATCATTGTAAAACAATACAATCAAACATATGGATCTTATGTTCCTAACACACCTACAAAATTAGGACTCTACCCACTCAGCATACCTAAAGTCATACTAGACACATCATACAACCAACCTACTTATTTCATATTAGGGCATGATGGTTCGTACAACAAATTGTACGGCAATTATGACGCTGCGACGGGATTGCTTGATGATTATAGAGACCAAGTATTGCTTGAATTTGAAATTCGTGTATATAACAATATAAAACTTTCAAGCACACTACCTATAACTGAAGTGGATATCACTCCTGGATATTTCAGAAATGGTGCGTATAGCTATAATGATTGGCTTCAAGTTTACAGCCCACAATTTTTGAATTGGATAGGACAAAACAGATTAGACTATAAAACACAGATTTATATATCCACTAATCCATACACATACAACTATAAGAATTCACAAAACAAATTAGATAATAGCAGAATCGTTCAAGGTTACTGGAGAGGAATTTACGAATATTACTATGACACATCGACTCCTAATACTACTCCATGGGAGATGATAGGTTACGTAAACAAACCTGATTGGTGGGAAGATCGCTATGGTGCTGCTCCATATACAAGTGACAACTTGGTGTTGTGGACTGACCTTGAAAATGGCGTAGACTATAATGATGGTGATCCAGTAGTCATTCCTGCTTATCAACGCCCTGGGCTAACACAAATATTACCAGTAGATAATCAAGGAAACCTACAACAACCATTGTTTAGTGTTGTAGGAAATTACAACAATAATACACTACAGCGTGATTGGGTGATAGGAGACGATGCTCCAGTTGAATTTAGCTATAGAAAGAGCAGCACATATCCATTTGATGTGATGCGTTTATATGCACTGATGAAGCCTGCTAAATTTTTCAATCTATGTGTAGACCTCGACAATTACAAATATGATTCTTATTTCGATCAATATCTAGTCAACGGCAGAAGTCACCTAATACCTTCTGAGATAGCTATCTACGGTAACGGCACAGCGAAAACAAGTTATATCAACTGGATCGTAGACTATCAAAAACAATTCGGTATAGGTGCTACAGAAAATATCACAACATTGCTAGACAACCTCGATACAAGACTGATATATCGTTTAGCTGGTTTTAGTGACAAGACTATGTTGAAGTTTTTTGTCGAGAAGGGTACTCCTGAATCAACAAATGCGTCATTATTGATACCAGATGAAAGTTATCAAATATTATTATATCAAAATCAAGCTTATGAAAGACTAGTATTCAGTAGCGTAGTAATTCAACTTGATCCTAACGGATACAAGGTATATGGTAACAGCCAGAATATAGCATACTTCACTACTTTAGCTCCTATCAAAAATAACAGTAAGAGCAAGATCACAGTACAAGATGCCACTGTAAGCATATACAATGATTATTCAAATACACAAGTCTTGATTCCATATGGAACCCAGTTTTATACATTGAATGATCTGTCACAGTTTTTGGTAAGCTATGGTAAATATCTTGAATCTGCTGGTATGAAATTTACTGACATAGAGTCAGGAATAGAACTCAATTGGCAACAAATGGTCGCAGAATTTTTATTCTGGTCACAAGTAGGTTGGGAAGCAGGTAGCATCATTACTTTGAATCCTGCTGCTAAGAAAATCGTTGTCGATAAAGATAGAAGAATCGTTCAACCATTGACGCTACAGCAGACTAATTTCATACTGAATCAAAACCTATATCCTATCAGCAATAACAACTTGTCTATATTCAGAGACGGTTCATTGTTCTCTGCATCAGCACTAAATGAGGGCGACACATTATCATATGCTCAATTCAATTTGAGCAATATGGAACATGGAATAGTATTTGACAACACCACATTGTTCAATGATGTCATATATGATCTCATATCCGGATTGAAACAGAACCGTATCTATGTTCGCGGCACAAAGAGCGCGGAATGGAATGGCACGATGTATGCTAGCGGATTCATCTACAATCAAGACAACGTTGAAGAATATTCGGGCGACATCAAATATACTAAAGGCTCTATAGTCAAATATAAGAACAAGTATTGGACTGCCCTAAAGATAATACAACCGGGCAAAGTGTTCAATGAAAGAGACTGGAAAGAAACTGATTACGAAGCTATCCAGAGAGGATTGTTACCAAACTCAAGCACAAGAAGTTATGAAAGCACTCTTTATTACAACACAGATCAAGCCAATCTTGAAGATGACGCAGATCAACTAAGCTTTAGTTTGATTGGCTTTAGACCAAGACCATATATGGCTAAGGCAGACCTTACGGATATTACTCAGGTAAATGTTTATAAAAACTTTATCAAAGAAAAAGGTACTAGAAATGCGCTAAATGCATTCAAAAAAGCACAGTTGCCGCAAGGTGAGATCGACTACAACATTTACGAAAACTGGGCAATCTTGCAAGGTACATTCGGCGGAGTCCTAAATAGCAATTTTGTTGATTTCAAATTGAATGAAGCGAAACTAAACGCAAACCCTTCTATAGTGGCACTCACTTCAGGTCAAGAAGTGACAGGAGCAGAACAACTTATTCCTCTTTACAGTTTATACAATTATGGTAGACCTGTCGATAATTACGACATTTTACCAACTACTGATATAACTTATTCGCCTTTAGTTCCTGATGCGGGATATGTGAATATAAATGATGTCAAGATGTCATCTTTCTATTATTCTGGTTTAGCAGCAGCAGTTGATAGCAATGGATTAGTAGTACCAATCAATCGTTTTTATGTAAATGATTATGTATGGCTAGCTGATTATCTAGCAACTTGGCAGATACTGACTCCATTTAGTATCGGTCAGGTTTTAGAGGTGCGCGCAAATCTAAACAACACTTCAACTGTAATTTTTGATATACCGCACAATCTAGTTGAGAATGACATTTTCGCTATAATAAACTTTGATACTAGTGTCAACGGTTATTATGCTGTAGCTCAAGTCATAAATCCATATCAGGTCATCATAGGACTTGCTTTAGGCACAGCTAACAGAGTTGTGACCGGTCAAGGAATTGGTCTAGGATTCAATAATGCAAGAGTAGCTAAGCCGTCTGATATCAACACCCTACCTTTACTAAACTATGAATTTTCTAAAAACACAGTATGGGTCGATGAAGGTGCCAACGGAACATGGGCAGTTTATAGAAAGACAAATAATTATACATTTGATACAGAGTTCACTAAACCAAATAGTGTCATGTTCGGTAGCGCAGTAAATTATACTGTCAAGGGAGATTTTTTGATATCTGACACTGGTCTAGGTCGTGTATACAGATATCAATATGATCCATTGACTAACGAATATAATATTGATCAAACACTACAAGCCCCACCGTTCGGCACTGTTGAGAGTTTTGGCGCTGCTATAGCAAGTGCAGAAAACATTTTTGCGATTTCTAAGCCTGAGGGTGTCAATCAAAACAATAGATATGTTCAAATGCGTGTCGTAAATGATACGACTGTCAGTGATGACATAGTATTATATCAGTTCCCTAATTTGATATCAATTTCAGGAAGTACTAATTTCGGTAGTTCATTAGCATTTTCAGGGGATACTAATTATCTATATGTAAGTGATTATGATGAAGCAACTCCAACTGCTAGAAACAAGGTTCATGTTTACAGAAAGAATAATATATTATTAGACGTAACATCAATCGTCAATAATCAAACATATCAAATTGTAGAACTAGGAGATACAGATTTTACTGCTATAGGTGCAGTCGAGAATAAGGTAGGAATTTATTTTGTAGCGCGTCCCGGTGCTACAGGAACAGGAGTAGTAAGACAGTGTAATTATCAATATGTAAACACTATAGATGGTCCAAACACTTCTATAGATAATTTTGCGTATAGTATCTCTACAAACTATCAAGGTGACATGTTGATAGTAGGCGCGCCGCTTGAAGATTATGATGGATCAATATTAGATTGGGGAAGATCCTATGTTTATCAACGTCTAACTCAAAATTTTGAAGTTCAAGAAACTGAAAGCGAACAAACATTTACCCTAGTTTGGACTCCTGATCCAGCATTACCGATAACTGTAGAAGTCAATGGAACATATTTGCAAGCTACTGAATATACTATATCAGGCAACAACATTACATTTACAGAAGAACTACAAGCAGGTGATCTGATCTATGTTGGCAGTAATGACTTTGTGTTAGTACAAACATTAGAAACAGAACAAACTCCAAGAATAGGTGTGAGATTTGGAACAAGCGTAGCGACTAACAGATATGGTACAGAGTTTTTAGTAGGAGCCCCTTATGCGTTATCTGCTAATAATCAAGAAGGTGCGATCTATAGATTCACTTATGGTAGCGCACGTTTTGGTTATATCGTAGGTGTCAGCGAAACGAATGTCACATCAGCTAGAACACTATTGTTGAATGGTTATGAAGTCACTATCCCAGTTGGTAATGCGACCCTAGCTGCAAATGCTATCAACAGTGCTATGATCACAAACGTTGAAGCTACTGTTGTTGATAGCAAATTGATGATTAGCGTAATCAATCAGGATCTTGCACGTATCAATGAAAAATTGACAATAGGTGTGACCGAAGCGATCACTCTACAAGAATTAGGTTTTGATTTGTTATCACAGACACAGATCATCTTGTGTCCTCACGTTTACGGACCAACTCAGTTCGGTACTGTGATCAAATACAACGAGAGAGGAAGCTTTGTCACTTCTGCTCCTGTAGGCACACGCTATACATTGACTACTTTTGATTTCATTGATGATGCAAATCTAGATAATGATACATTATTCGACAATAACGCCACACAGTTCTTAGACAAGTTTGTTGAAGCTGGTGCAGCATATATGTTCGACTATCTCGAAAATGATAACGAAAATATGTCAAACATAGGCGATTATGTATATGCTCAAAGTGTCAATGATAACGTATTAGAATATGGACAGCAACCTTTGTTTGGTACTGCCTTAGACTTCAACGACAATATTGTAACGATCGGCACACCGAACTTTAGACCTGACACGATTGACGGCCGAGTCATCGTATATGTCAATGAATCAGGTGAGAACGACTGGTCTATATTCAGAGAGCCTAACGCTACAGTAGATATCAATCGTATTACTAATACACAATTGTATAGCGCAGAAACAAATAATACTTTGATAAATCTAGATTATTTCGATCCATTGCAAGGTAAATTATTAGGCGCAGTACAGGAAAATATCGATATAATATCAAACACTGATCCTGCTAGCTACAACAATCAAGACAATACTCAGAGTGGTTTCGTATGGGGATCGGCTCAAGTAGGTACTATCTGGTTTGATACTACTACGACAAGATTTATAAACTATCATCAAAATGATAATGACTATAATGCTAGATACTGGGGAACAGTGTTTCCTGGTAGCGACGTATCTGTATACAGTTGGATAGCAAGCAATGATAACCCTGCAAATTACACTGGTCAAGGTACTCCTAAAGATATCAGCCTCTTTACAGTTCAAACTGTATTGAATAGTAATAATGAGGTCACACCAGTTTATTATTTCTGGGTAAGAAATACTGGTATCATTTTTGATAACAAAACTCTAGCAGATATCAACATAGCTGAATACATCAGTAACCCATTGAATACTGGTATAGCATATATGTCACCGATATTACCAAATGCTTTCGCATTGTATAATACACAGACATATGTGAATGCGAACGACACAGTATTCCATATAGGATATTCTACTAGTCAAAATGATGATCCTGCACACCAAGAATATAGCTTGATACGTGAAGATTTTGATAGCGATTTCTTACCAGGATTGCCCGATCCCATAAAAGGAATCGACAGACCTATAGGATTATACGACAGATTACTAGATGCATTGGCTGGAGTTGACGAACGAGGACAGGTAGTCCCTGATCCATTCTTGCCTAAGGCAGTACAATCAGGTGTATTAGCAAGACCAAGACAGAGTTTCTTCTATGATAGATTCTTAGCATTGAAGAACTACATACAATATTGCAATAGCATACTTGCATTGTTCCCAATAACAGAATTACGCAGCCCTTCATATCTCAATGAATCAGGTGAATTCTATGATACTAAAGATTACTGGGAATATATCAACTGGTGGGCAGTAGGTTATAATAATAACACTAAATCTATTGCACAGGTACCTCTCTATGCCGATCTAAGCACACTAAACGTAGCGATAGGATCCATAGTCACTGTTGAGCAAAATGGTCAAGGCTTCAGCGAAACATACATTTATGAAGGCGAGGGAGTATGGGCACGCATAGGATTGCAGAACGGTACTATAGCATTCAAGAGCGATCTTTATGATTACAAAGCAGGCAAATATGGTTTCGGTGGAGATTTCTATTCTACAACACCATTCGATCAATATCCAAGCGAACCTACACGCTGGATAGTAAGAGCTATCAACGAGCAACTTTTTGTCGGTGAATTTTTGATATACCGAAATAAGTCTTTGATATTATTATTTGAGTTTATACAGAGCGAAACACTGCAAAATCAAAATTATTTGCCGTGGTTGAATAAGACAAGCTTGGTCGATGTAGGACACACTATACGTGAATTGAAACCTATACAAAATTATAATAATGATAACCAAGAGTTCTTAGAAGGATATGTAAACGAAGTCAAACCTTATCACGTAGTGGTCAAAGAATTCTTATTCGATTATAAAGGTGACGATATCTATCAAGGTAATTTGACAGACTTTGATCTACCAGCAAAATTCGACAGCCAGATAGAAAATTTCGTAAGCCCGCAATTAGTATACAGCAATCCAAATACTGCTTATGAATTTTTACCCGATGCTTCAGTATGGTCTGATTCTGATTATACTGAGTGGAGATCAAACTATGGCATAAGTTTAGTAGGTCAAGAAAATTATCCTATCACTAAACTTGCCTCTTACGTGACCCTAGGTAGCGATTTCCTAGTTGTCGATAATGCGCAAGGTTTTCCAATCAACGGTACTATCAAGATCGCAGATATCGCTAACCCAACAAGATTTGAGATCATAAGTTATAGCTCTGTAGATAGAGCATTGAACACTATCAGCGGACTAGCAAGAGGATTGAACGACACGCCTGTGTTTGATCATCTACCGGGAGAAACAATTTTTATTGACTTGCCAGCAGTCGTATTGTTAGACGGTGGCAGAAGTTATAGCGATCCACCTAGAGTCATAGCTTACATCGATCCATTGTTATATCCTGAACCAACTGAAGAAGCAGTATTAGAAGCAGTGATGAGTCTGGATAGCGTATTAGAAATCAAGGTCGTAAATCCAGGTAAAGGCTACGCTGTACTGCCTGAGATTTTGATAGACCCATCTGAGACATTCACATTTAGTAGCGCAAATGTCAATGTTCAATTCAACACAGTTGAAGTCTATGCGCCATCTTTCCAGACAGGTGACATAGCAAAATATGTAGCAGGTGAAACAAATATCGGCGGTCTACAAGACGGACAAAATTATTATGTAAATGTTCTTGATAGCACTCCTACAAGTATTCTAGCACTTTATACAACATATAAAGATGCCATCAATGATACCAATAGAGTACAGTTATTGTCTACAGGCACCGGTGATCAAACACTTGAGCTTGGAGCAAAAGCCAGCGCGATCAGCAGCAGTTACCCAGTCAGAGAGAATAATATCACTCTAAGATTTGACAGAACATCATATCGTCCTCAAGTAAGTGACTGGACACCAGGTACTTTCTACGGTGCGTTCTTTGCAGGTTCTTATAACAACACAGAAAACGTCAGTAGCTCAAGCATAGAATTATATTCACTCAATCCTGATATCAACAAGATATTAGCAAGCAATCAAGGTCTTGTATTACCAATCGAATCAGTCGATAATGAAAGAGTATTAGAGTGGTCAGGATTTGAAAGAAATAGCACTGAGATAGACAGCAATGAAATTGTATTATCTTTCAATGCAGATCCTATCGATGAGTACCCATCAGGGTCTACAGTAGGTTTCACAGTTGGTATGCCCGTCAAATTCACGGGTGATACTGGGGCAGATATAGTAGAAGGACAAACTTATTATGTGAATGAGGTCATCGATCTTTATAGATTCACTATAAGCGAAACTCAATATGGTCCTGTCTATACAATTTCAACTGCTGTAGTTGATATGAGTGTCTATACTGCACAAGTAGTCGATACTGCTATCATCAATACAACTTATCCAGGCATCAGACAAGTTACAGCTACTAGCTCAACAAATAATACATTGACTGTACCACTTAGTGCTATAGGTACTGGAGGCACTCAGGGCCTATATACTGGAATAAGCCTTGTATTCACAGGTAATGTGTATGGCGGCATCGAAGAACATGTCGTTTATTATGTGACTTCTGTTTTAGACAGTGAAACATTTACTATAGGTGAGACAAATAATCCGCTCACTATCAAAGTAAATGCTATCAATGCTGCTAATCAGTTGATATTAGATACTGATTTCGGCTTAGATGTCAATGACAAAATCGTATTCAGCAACATGTCAATTGATAATGAGCCGGTCATCAATTTCGGTGGAATCAACGCAGGACAGATATATTATGTCCGTGAGATAGGTGTCAACGTCATCACACTAAGCGAGACATTGGGAGGACCAGAACTCACTCTAACAGCGGTTACTGAAGGCACTACAACTTATGCATATTTCACAAGTCAAGAAGAGACACTAAACCTAACTAACGGTTCAGGAAATATGACCATGAATATACAATTACCTGCAAGTCCAGGCCAGGTAAATGGTCAACAGTTTACTTTCTATCAGACATCAGGTCAATATGCTGATATTCCGGGAACGATAGTTGGTAACTTAGTCAATAAAACAGTAACACAAATCTTAGCGTCAAACAATAGAGTAAGCTTTGATGGTAACTATGATAGATTGTATATTGGTCTTCCCTTCAATACTGACACATCAACAGGTGGTCTAGTCACAGGCAAGACATACTACATGTATGACTTTGAAAACTTGAGCATTGACTGTGCAACCACTAGAGTCAGCACCGCAACAATCGATGCGACTTTCGACGGTGTCACTATGACAGTGACAAGTTTTGCAGGAGACGGATTGATCTATCCTGGATCAGTGATTACTGGAAGTGATATTGTAGACTATGTGTATGTACTAGAACAAACAAGCGGCACGCCAGGACAGACTGGTGTATACACTATCGACTATGATTTCAGCGAGACATTGATAGCAACTGATTTGACAGTACAAGCAGGCGTGATTGAAACTGGAATCGGTGAAGATACAAATACTATCTACGAACAAATGCCTATAACATTCGAAGGAATTCCATTAGGAGGACTTGTTATAGGACAACAATATTATGTGCGACATATTATAGATAGCAGCAGTTTCATCATTTCAACTACAAAGACCGGTCCTGCTGTGATATTAGGTGTATCGACAGGTGTGATGGAAGGTATAGGATCTGCAAGTATGCAGGTTTACATGAAGGCAGGGGATTTCATATCCGGCGACTCTTATTTGATACGCACATTAGGAACTACTAATTTTAGTTTGATAGGTGCTACACTAGATGTAAACAATGCAGGTGGATTCACAGTTGGAGTAGAATATATCATCGCTGATTTAGGCACTACATCACAAAGCAACTGGAACACAATCGCAAATACTCTAGGAGTAACATATGCTATCGGCGACACATTTACTGCTGCTGTAGCATCAGCAGGCATAGGCGATGGTGCAGCCTATAGAACAGCGTTCGTCGCTACAGGAGCTGGCGCAGGAACAGGTACAGCCACAGTGATCGTATCAGATAGTTCTACTGAAGCGACATTGACACAAGAAATATTAGCAGACCCAATCGTCGATATAAGTTATATCTTAGGTGGTTATCGCGTCATTGTCAATGACGGAGGCGAAGGCTTCACAGTAAACAACACTGTGACTATTCCTGGAAATCAGGTAGGCGGAATGACTCCAGAAAATGATGTGACATTGACAGTTAGCAGAATCAATAGCATCGTACCAGGAACATATAGCTGGTCATTACCATTAGAATCAGATGGATCAGTGACTAAATTTATATGCTCAGGAACAACTCCAGGAATTCCAAACAAGTATTTCTTGAAGGTCAGAACAGCAAATTCCTTTGAAGTTTACAGCGATCCAAGAATGACCGAGCCGGTGAGCGGACTATCATTCGCTTATGAAGGATATACAGAAACAAACGCAACAAGTGTAGGTTACGTATCTCCGTTCCCAGGAGATCCGTACACTGACATCACTCTTGTGGATGCGTCTGAGTTTGCTGTGAACCAAGCAGTGACTTTCACAGAACTTGATAGCCCTGATTATACAATTAGTGAAGGTTCAACATATTATATCGTCTCAATCGCTGGAAATATAATTCGAGTGAGTGACGACCCAGGTGGAGATCCTATAGCGATCTCAGATACTACTATTAGCGATACAAATATTCTAGTGGCAAAAGCAGGTTCATTCATGTTATTACCTGAACCATTCTACTTCAATCAAAGTATCGTCAAATATAACAATCGAGTCTGGGAGTGTGTTGTCAGCAATAACGATGACGAATTCATATTTGGTAAATGGCAAGAATTGAATTCAGGTGATTTACGATTGAACGCACTAGATCGTGTGATAGGTTACTACCAACCTACAGTGAATATGCCTGGTCTAGACCTAAATCAAATATTCACAGGCTTGACTTATCCAAACACGACATATAAGGCAAATCAATTCAATCCTGATCTTGCATATCCTGTAGACACGATTCTAAAGGACGAAAAGTTCTATCCAACTAACGTCAACATTCCTGCTATAGTGTATCAAGGTACTAACTATCTAGCACCAGCAAATCTACCAAACTATAGCGCATTCGTAGCAGATATAGAAGTAACAGATAATTGGACTTTAGGCAAGATTGCTGAGAGACCAATGGCATTGACTGACTTGATATTGAACGATTCAATATATGTGATGACTTCAAGCAACACAGCGACTCCTTTGCTAACAAGCAATGACGGTATAGGTTGGAGCACGACTGGTTTCTATGTGCCAATAGACACATTAGAAGAAGATATACCATATGTCAAAACAAGATTGATAGCTAGCGGACTATCTTTGAACGCTGTCACTTATCACAACGATAAACATATCGCAGCAGGTGATAATATCATCACTACTTCAGACCTAAGCGTCTGGCGCGAAACATATGCATTTGAAGATCATGAATCAGGCTCAATACAAGATGTGCAATATGTAAACACTTCATTCTTTACTGGTTATATTGCGACCGGTATCAAAGATGGATATGCGTTGTTATTGTATAGCATCGACGGAGAATCATGGACAAGTATAACAAGTCCAGCCTTCTCGACTGATAAATTGAATAGCATCACATCTGACGCTTCATCTATCATTGTCGTAGCAGACAATGGTAACATTTATCGTGCTACTGCATTAGATACTTGGGCACAGGTGGAGACTGCCGCAAACAATCTAAATTCAGTGCTTTACGCAGATAACTGGTTCGTAGCAGTAGGTGATAATGGAATCGTTTATACAAGTTCAGATGGAATCAGCTGGACTAATATAGCATCAGGAACTACAGAAAATCTAAATTCTGTAATCTACACGCTTGATAGAACAGAATGGACTATAGTAGGCGACAATAATACTATCTTACAGACAAGTGATATGGGCGCGATAGACTGGGATACTACACAAGTGTTCGCAGCCAAGAAACCTGTCTACACAGTGAAGGGCGATCCGTTCCAAGCAGGTTACGGCCCAGAAGAAATGGTTCCAGGTATCGTGTCAGATCAGTTGACTATGATCGTAACAACAAGAGCGGGCACAAACTGGAATGCTACAGAGTATGGTCATGTAGGTTATGATGTTGTTTCTTTAGAATTAGATGCAGACACAGAAAACACATATAGCTTTGCTGATGCTGTACAGATTCCTGCACAAATTTCTGTCTTTAGATTAGAAGATGAGTTATCAACTTCACTTTACAAAGACATTGATTACTCGGTAGACTGGGTCAACAAAACATTATCGTTGACTTCAAACATCGAAGACCCAACAAAACTACGTGTTGATGTCTATGAAGTGGGCAACGGCGATCAACTAATCAAATCAAATACTGATAATGATCCTATACGTGTGAATGTCAGCACAGGATTCCATGAGATTTATCTAAACTGTAACTATACAGCACAAAGAACTAACGGCGGTGGCATAATACAGCCAGACACAGGCCCATCAAGCACGGAAGCAACATCAACTGACGCTGAAACAGATTCAATTTTTGTTGAAAGTGTAAATGGATTAGTGTTGAATAACATCATTACTTTTGCCGGAGATGTCTTCGGAGGTATAGCGACAGACACTACATATTATATCAAGTCAATCAACGAGATTAGAAACAGCATAACAATTAGCGAAACATTAGTAGGTGGTATAGCAGGTCCTGTATACGAGCTAACTGATGCTGTTGGTTCAATGATCCTTATCATACAAAAAGGTCCAGGAGAGTTCTACACTGAACCTGCTATGTATCATAACGGCACACGCTTAGTTGCAGGTAGAACAAACATCGTCTTTAGAACTAAGAGTTCAACTAATTCTATAGTGACATACAATACAGCAGGACTAGTTCCGGACACTAAGATCACATTCGGTGATAATATGTTCGGCGGACTAATTTCTCATGCAGCATATTATGTCAAAGATATATTGAGCGGCTCAGAATTCACAGTATCCACTACACCAAGCGGCGCTGTCGTTGAATTGACTTCTGCTGTGGGCACAGCGATTTTCGTAAGTCAAGATTATGCTGTAGCACAAATAGATGGCGGTATCACAGCCAAAGTGATATTTGCTGATGAATATGACAAGTCAGTAGATTATCTAGTATACAGCTTTATGACTGACACTGAACCATTTACTTATGGTTACACATTACCTCAGACTCAAGTAATGTACGGTAACGGTACTAAGAGATATGATTTGACTAACTATATAAATGAAAACAACGCTGTAAATGCTGTTGTAGAAGTCGATGGTTTACGAATCATGCCAGATCAATATGAGATCGATGTAGGTTTGGGTCAGCTTATTTTTGATACTTTGACACCAAACTCATCTCAAGTAGTAGCTATCACAACTTACAATGATACTAAGAGACAGTATTTCAGTACACAGTCTCTAACAGCAGGCGTGTCTGATCAAGTGACAGCAATATCTTATATTGATAATGTCATCACAGCAACACATAAAACTACAACTATAACCACAGCAATAGCACATAATTTATCATCTAATGATGTAGTGAAACTTGATGGTATTTTAGGCTCATACCAATTGAACGGTGGAATCTTTATAATTGAAGTTCTAAATAGCACCCAGTTCGATATCTTTGAATATATTCCAGGATATACTTATGAGTTTAGCGCACCTATCGTAGATGCTAGCACGTATATCAGTGGAGGTTATGCTTGGTTATCTCAGACTTATATGTTACGTGATGCTATAGCAACTAGTTGCGGTGCAGAATTGATTACTGTAAACTCTGTAAATAATTTAGTTCCCGGCACACCTGTGATGTTTACTGAAGCAGGCAAAGAATTAGGTGATCCTACTTCAATAGTTGAAATCATTGCCGGTGAAACTTATTATGTGCTTGCAATCGACATCGACGAGAATAAATTTAGCATCAGCGACGAACGTTATGGGGAACCTCTAGCATTGAGCCCAGTAGCTTCAATGTCAATCAACGTATCACAATGGACACAAACAAATACAGATCGTTTATGGGTGACTGTAAATGGTCAGCGTGTATCTGCTGAATCATTGAGAATAGACGCAGGTAATGAGATTAGTATATTGACTGATGTCAATGCAGGAGACGAGGTCATCATCTCTAGCATGATACCTACTGCTACCCCGGACGAAAACGTATACTTGAATCTTGTTGATGAGAACGGTGAAGGAACTGTTTACAGAGCAAATTCAAATACAAGAACTTGGACAACATTGAATGTAGGTCAATATAATACCACTATACAGGTAGATGATATTTCTAAGATCACTAACAGAAATGAGCAGACTAATATCACACCTGCTGCTACTCCTCAAGGTTATTATTTGATTCCTCTACTAGCTACGAAAAATGATATCGTAGATGTCAGTGTCTATAATAATAACTCAGCCCGCGAGGGATTCATCGAACCATATTACTTGAGCCTCGAAGTCACAGGGACAGGACCTTATATCCAGATAGAGGCAGGTCCTTGGATCGAGCCAGGAGATGAGTTAGTCATCGTTTCATTAGAAGGCAAGCTAATTTATGTGAACGGCGAATTTATGAGAATAGAATCAGTCGATCCTACTACTAGAATTTGTGATGTTCAAAGAGGGGCTATAGGTAGCATGGTATCTACATATATCCCACGATATACAGAAGTATATGGTCTTTTAGAAGACAACCAGATGAATCAGATAAATTATGATGTGACTTGGAATAAAATTCCAGGTATATACAACACTACTGAGGGAGATCCCCTACAGATAGCAGATAGTTCAGGAGCAAGATTCCTGAGGGTAGACGAATAAGTTATGATAAATAGTTCTAACGGGCAAAAATCAGATAAAACTGATAAAAAGGTAGAAGCCAATACTAAAAAACCCAATGAAATGGGCGGGGTTCACTTTTCATCGCATATCAAGATTTATGACCCTAATACAAAGGAAGTTTACGTCCAGAAGAGGGCTGATCAATAATGATAACTGTATCTTATAAAATTGAAGGATTTCTAAAAATCTATGACCCTAACAGTCTGGAAGTCTTTGTAGATAAAAAGAATGCCATCAACTATGAAAACATGAGCGAAGCACTTGCTGATACTCTTAGTAATCGTGGTTATGGCGAAATTTATCAAATGGCGTTCGGTAATGGTGGCGCCAGTGTAGACGAGACAGGTATCATCACATATTTGCCGCCTAATACTACTGGACAAAACGCAGCTCTGTATAATGAGACTTATGCAAAAATCGTGGATGATACTAGCGTGTTCAATCTTGACCCTACAAGAAACAAGATGACAGTCAACCACACTTCAGGCAAATTATATACAGATATTTTAGTACAATGCTTACTTGATTACGGCGAGCCTGCTGGTCAAGGAGCATTCGACAACAGCACACAGACCGACTCTGATTATATTTTCGACGAACTTGGTCTACTAGCGAATTACGGAACAGATAATGAGGGTAATGTGATCACAAGGCTTTTGACACATGTCATATTCCACCCTGTACAGAAATCACTGAATCGCCAGATCCAGATAGATTATACAGTAAGAATTCAAAGCTTGACGAACCTCATTACTATATAAAGATAAATAGATTAGCGGAGTTATTTTACTATGGCATATACGATTGTTAAAAGCGACGGAACAGTACTAACAACCATCGCTGACGGACAAATCAACACAACTAGCACCTCGATAGGGTTGCCTGGTAGAAACTACGCAGGCTATGGACAGACGCTTGACGAAAATATGGTCCATATGCTTGAGAATTTCGCAAGCACTGAACCACCTCCTAATCCACTTCGTGGACAGTTATGGTATAATACTAATAATCAAACATTATATGTTTGCCCTGAAGACGGTGAGACAGTAGCAAATGCTTGGTTCGCATTAGCATCAACAAGTTCAGGCGCGACAACATTCGGTTCTGTCACGGTAACAGGAAATTTAGCATCTAATAATGCTACTATCACAAATAATCTATCCGCAGCAAATATAGCATGTGAGACGATTTCTGTATCAACTAGTGCTACTATTGAAAGCGCAGTTATCGTAAGTCTAGACGTAGGAAGTTTTGAGACACAAACAATCACGACAGGTTCATCAAGCGTAGCAGGTACTATTACTGGTACTTGGACATTGACTGCTGGTTCTACACTAAATGCAACATACGCGGATATCGCAGAGCGTTTTGCTAGTGATGCTGCTTATGATGCAGGAACTGTTGTAGAATTGGGTGGCGAACAAGAAGTTCGCGCAGTCCGTTATGAACTAAGCGACGATGTATTTGGAGTAGTGTCAAATACTGCTGCCTATCTTTTGAATTCTGGTGCCGGAACCAACGATACACACCCAGCTATTGCAATGTCAGGAAGAGTAAATGTCAAGGTGACAGGTCAAGTTAGAAAAGCCGATCGTCTTGTTAGCGCAGGCAACGGTATAGCAAGGGCAGCAAAAGACGGGGAAGCAACTGCGTTCAATACAATAGGACGTAGTTTAGAAGATAAACATAGTGACGGGGAAGGCCAAGTTCTGGCAATAGTCACTATAAGATAAATACATATAAGATTTGTAGGATATAAACAATGAGCTACGCACAATTCGGTCTAATACAAGCAAGCGATTACAATTCGTTGGTAGGTGGAAATCCTACTACTACAGCAAATACATTGAATGCTGTTTGGGCAACGGGCAGTGGTGGAGTTGGATATGGACAGACTGCCGCAGCAAACGTCTCAGCAGGTGCTAGCGTTGCTGCAACTAACTGGGCAACTCTAATCAACAACACATCAAGTGCGGCAAGCCATCAGGGTGCGACATTAGGCACAGTGACAACTCCTACATCAGGCGGAACAGTCACATATCAAGCAAACGTAGTAACTAACCTACAGACTATCTATGGTAACAGACTAAATGCAGCAGCACAAGGTTCAACAACTGCAAACACAACAACTACTGGGGGTGCTTGGACTGACACAGCAACATTCACATTCACTGTGACTTTTGCTAATGGAGACGCAGCACGTTACTTCTTCAATGCAGGTGGTCAGATCAAGATGACTGCTTCACATCCTAACAATACTGCAGGTATCAATGCTGCTTTCAATAGTTTGGCTTCAGCTACAGGAACTATTGTTGTCAGCGGTCAAAATTCAGGTTCGCGCACAATCGTAGGTACTTCATACAACGGTTTGACTAAAGTTGGTGGAAGCGGTGATGCTGTCGCTAATTCCGCATTAGGATATTTTGGTTTGACTACTAATGCTATCGGCGGAACTAATACTTTATTATTAGATCAAAATTATAGCACAAGCCCATATTCTGGTTTAGTCGAAATTCAATATCGCGGAAACGTGAATGGCGTTCAAGGCTCAAATGGTGACAATGGAACAATCGTGAGAATCGTTTCAACTTGGAACAGCGACACTGCAAATACAATCAAAGTCGTAGGTTCAGGTTCGGCAGTAACTTGCACAGCAGTTCCACCAAGCCAGACCAATATTGCAAATACTTGGGGCGCGATCACAATAGCCGGATCTGTAGTCACAGCCAACGTCTAATTTTTTGCACTCCTGTTTATCTATCTAAATACTGGATACGAGGTATTTTAGATGGATGTCCAGTCTTTACTTTCTGAAACCAAAACACGTTTTAGTCATAACTCTGCAAAAGAATATCTAAGAGAAAAATATAGCAGCAAGTTCATCATCGCCGAACAGAATGGTTTGTGGAAAGCCGATGCGCAAACTATAGCAGTACTACAATCATTTGATACTGAAAAGTTAGTATTGATCGATACGCATAATAATCCTGTGGAAGTAGATAGAGCAAGTCTGTTAGAAAGATTGAAGACGATATATAACGATGTCATGACCGAGTATTACAAGGAATATAAAGAATTAGAGCAGAAAAGATGACTCGGGGAGTTTTATTATTTGCATTCAATTCTGCCAAGTACGATTATTACAAAATGGCAGAATTCACAGCAAAGCGCATCAATCATTTTTTGAATCTTCCGGTCACACTAGTCACTGACAAAGAGTCGGTCGCTTCAAGTACTGGTTATAATTTTGATAAAATCATATTCGTTGAACCAGATCCTTCTAATGTTTTTCAAGGCAGGGTATGGATCAATAAAGGGCGATACCAAGCATACACACTATCGCCATATGATGAAACATTATTATTAGACGTAGACTATGTAGTGAACAGTGATCGATTGCTCAAAACGTTTGATTGTATCGATGATTTCGGTTGCCATGAATCTATCTCTTACATGATGTATGATTATAATAAAAAAGAATTGATCAGCACTGAACATAGCATGCCTACATTATGGGCGACTGCCGTCGCGTTCAAGAAAACAAATAGGGCGAAGCAAATATTTGAATGCTTGGAGATGGTGCAAAAGAATTACGAACACTATGGTAATCTACACAAATTAGACCTCGAAACCTATAGAAATGATTATGGATTGACTTTAGCATGGCGCATGGTCAATGGACATAGTTATAAACAAAGCGACATATTCCCTTGGAATCTGATGCACATAGGCTTGAAGACAGCAGTGTATAAAAACAATACAGATTTTTACGACACCGAATACACTATAGTTTATGACAAATGGATGAGAGGTAAAATCAAAAAAGAATATATCGTAGTAAAAGATATGGACTTTCATATAATAAACAAAGATGTATTTTTGGAGATCACAAAATGACTAAAGGGTTTGTGATTTTAGCACAAAATACAGAAAAAATAAACTATGTAAAATGCGCTGAAGTATTAGCCAGAAGCATTAGAAGAGTCATGCCTGATAGTCAAATCACTCTTGTAAGTGACGATGTAGACGCTAATAAATTTTTTGATAAAGTCATCGCATTGCCATATGGTGATCTAGCTCCTGCTAGCACATGGAAACTTATCAACGATTGGCAGGTATATGAAGCGAGTCCCTATGACTTTACTATCAAATTAGAGGCAGATATGATAGTACCCAGATCGATAGATTATTGGTGGGATGTATTATCACAGCAAGATGTAGTTATCAACACGACTATCAGGGATTACAAACAAGACATAAGCACTAGTAGATATTATAGAAAGTTTATCGACTTCAATAAACTGCCTGACTGTTATAACGCTATCACATTTTTCAAAAAGACAAAAACAGCAGAAAACTTTTTTTACCATGTAAAAAATATTTTTGAAAATTGGGAAGACTATAAAAAAATATTACAATGTAAGAACGACGAAGAAGCCACTACAGACTGGGTATATGCTATAGCCAGCCAGATCGTTGGTCCAGAAAAGACGACGATGCCGGTATTCAAAGACCTTAGCATGGTACATATGAAACAGATGATCAATGGATTACAGACAGAAGATTGGACACAAGAAATGGTCTACGAGATTTTACCGCATACATTGAGAGTAAATACCATACCGCAGATGTATCCATTTCATTATCATATAAAGAATTTTGCTGAAAAATTGGAAAGAAGTTATGAGTGAGCGTGTAAAAGTTGTAGAAATAGACGGTGTTGAATATCTTGTTGTTGAAGATTCTAAGCCTACGGAAGTAGAATTTCGCGTCTACTATGATGAAATGGGTAAAATCATTTGTTATACCTGCGATAAATTAGAAGGAAATCACATCATCATAGATAGACAAGCATTTATCGAAGCAAGACCGGATCTACGTGTGATCGATGGAAAGTTGACAAAGTATGTTCCCGGTGTTATAATTTCAAAGCTAAAACCTGATATTGAAGGAACTAGCTGCGCATTAGAAGACATAAGTATAATAGCGCAGGATGATTGTCAAACACAAAAATGGAAATTACACTCATATGAGTTACGATGAAATTGTTGATATCGCTGATTTAGATTGCATTTATCTTAGTTACGACGAACCCCAAAAAGAAGAATTTTGGCTAAAAATCAGGAACATGGTTCCTTATGCCAAACGTGTAGATGGGGTCAAAGGCAGTGATGCAGCCCATAAAGCAGCAGCAGAAGCGAGTGACACAGAGCGTTTCGTCCTCATCGACGGCGATAATATGCCTGAAGAGTCTTTCTTCAATATACAATTAGATTTTACAAATGGTCCTAGCAATGCACATCTAGCACAATTTCGTTGGAAGGCTGTAAACAACATCAATGGATTGCGGTATGGCAACGGTGGCATGAGTTCATGGACTAAGACATATGTCATGGGCATGAAGACGCATGAAACTAGTGATGGAAGCGCACATACACAAGTTGATTTTTGCATGGATGGGGACAAAGATAATTTATACTGGCATATGTATGATTGTTATAGCACTACATATCCTAACTATACACCTTTCCAAGCATGGCGCGCAGGCTTTAGAGAAGGCGTGAAGATGTCATTAGAAAGAGGTCAGAGACCAACAGTTGATGAATTCAAGGAAAGAGCGCCTAGACGCAATTTGAATCATCTTACCATATGGCATAATATAGGTACTGACGTAGACAATGGTATCTGGGCTATCGCAGGAGCAAGATTGGGAACTTATATGACTGTAGTAGAAGAGTGGAATCATACTGAAGTCATGTGGTTTGACAATTTCCCTACTCTTTTCGCAAAATATCAAAATGATGATCCATATACTTTAGCAGATGATATAGGAAAAATTTTGAAAGATAAGTTAGACTTACCTATATGTACCTATGCCCCAGACCAGAGCAAACTTTTCAAGAGGCATTATAATGCCGACAAATATAACTTAGGTCCATTAGTAAAAGAAATTGATGTGATTAGAAAGATAGAAGGCTGGTAATGAGCGGAGAATATGATAGTTTTGCAAAAGACATGAGAGACCGCTTGAATGCGGTCAGTCCTTCTCTATGTTTGGCAAAATGGCAACAGGTTAGTTTACACTTACCCCAAGGATTGACACAAAGTTGTTATCATCCACCTACACACAAGATACCTGTCGAACTATTAGAAAAGCAACCTAGCGCATTACATAACACCCCGCAGAAAATAGCAGAACGTAGGATGATGCTTGAGGGTAAACGCCCTGAAGGTTGCGCATACTGCTGGCGAGTGGAAGATGCACAGAGCGATGATCCTAAAGGACATTTGAGTGATCGTCACTATCGTAGTAGCGAATGGTGGAACGCACCTACATTTGATGAAGTCACAGGTAATCCTTGGGACTATGATGTGACTCCGCGCTATGTTGAAGTGAACTTCAATCAAGCATGTAACTTCAAGTGTATGTATTGCAGTCCACATCTATCAACTACTTGGGAAGAAGAAGTCAAAAAGTATGGCGGATTACAGCTTGAAAATGGCTACGTACATAATGATCTAGAATCACTAGAGAAAAAGGGATTGATGCCGCTAAGGGTCGCACAAAAAGAAAACCCTTATGTCGATGCGTTTTGGAGATGGTGGCCTGATATCTACAGAAAACTACGAGTCTTTAGAATGACAGGTGGTGAACCATTGATGGATAAAAATACGTTCAAGGTTTTAGATTATGTGAATCAAAATCCTCATGGACAGTTAGAGTTATCGATCACTAGCAACATGTGTCCACCTGATCAAAAATTATTTGATAAATTCATCGAAAAAGTCAAGGCTATCGAAGAATTACGCACGTATGAAGATAAAGAAAATTTCAACGAGTTTAGCGGCAATCACTGGTACGTAGATAAAGGATTCAAGCATTTTTGGTTGTTTGTATCATTAGATGGATATGGAAAACAAGCAGAGTACATGCGCACAGGACTAGAGTTTGAACGTATGCTGTCTAACGTAAAAACTTTTTTGCGCGAAACAAGATATACTACTGTAAGTTTCATCAACACGTTCAATATGTTGAGCATACCGAGCCTACATAAATTTTTAGAGATGATACTAGAATTACGTCAAGAGTTTGGCGGTCGTAATCAAACTGAGTTTGAGATCAACCCTGAACAAACTGACACAGAGAAGGAGCACAATATCGTTCATAAGGTATACACACAAAAGAAATTTCAGCGTGTGTTTTTCGATATTCCGATCTTGCGTTTCCCTCCTTGGCTAAGCATACACAATGCAGGGGAAGCCGGCATAGCAGAAGTAGAACGCTGTTTGAAATTCATGGAAGATAATGTGCAAAAAGACGATTATCTGGAAACATTTGAGGGCTTCAAACCTTATGAAATACTGAAAGTAAAAAGGGATCTCGCTGTGATGAAGGAAACACTTCCCCAGGATCAAGCGTCACTAAATAAGAGAAATTTCTACAGATTTATAATGGAATTAGACAAACGTAGACAAACAAACTTTATCGCTACTTTCCCAGAAATGAGACAATATTGGAAAGAATGCGTCAAGGCACATACACAACACTGAGGTTAACATGTCAGGAAAAAGACCAAACGAAACATTTGCAGAGTACAAAGCTAGACTTATAGATCCTATCAGTGATAGTTATTGTGCTGCTAAATGGCTCAATGCTACTATATGGTTAGGCAACGGCCAAACAGCAAGTTGTCACCACCCGTTAGGACATCAGATTGATGCTAATGAGTTGATCGATAACCCGACAGCGATTCACAATACAAAACATAAAAAATTGATGCGCAAGATGATGCAAGAAGGCGTCCGACCGCAAGAATGTGAATACTGCTGGAAGATCGAAGATTTAGGTCGTAACAGCATTAGTGATCGTGTATACAAGACTGCTGTACATCAAGAAAAGTTTATCATCGAAACTGCAAAAGCAGATTGGGAAGAAAATACGATGTTGCGAACACTTGAAATTGCGTTCGACAGAACTTGCAATTTCGCATGTTCATATTGCAATCCAAGCTTTAGCACAACATGGGTAAAAGATATTGTCAAGTTCGGTCCATATCGTAACATCAACGGAGATGCACGTAGTCACTTCATCAACAAGGCAGATCATGCTAAGCCATTACCAGACGATGTAAACCCATATACACAAGCGTTCTGGCGTTGGTGGGAACAACCGAATGGTCTAGCTGATAATCTTGAAGAGATTCGTATCACAGGCGGCGAGCCTCTCATGGCTGCTGGTGTATGGAGACTGTTTGAATGGTTCCGTGACAATCAGGAGCGCGTAAAAAACAGACCAGACGGCAAAGTAATGCGTTACGCTATCAATAGCAACCTTGTTCCTAAAGACGATATCATGAATCGTTTCATCGAATTGAGTCATTATGTGCCCTGGCTTGAAGTATATACGAGTTGTGAAGCAACCGGTAAACATGCAGAATACATACGAGATGGTTTTGTATGGGACAAATGGTTACAGAATCTAACAAGACTACATACTGAGTCAAATGTAAAGCGCACACATATAATGATGACTATCAATAGTTTGTGTTTGGCTAGCGTGACAGAATTCATGGATGAAATGTTAGAGTTCAAAGTAAAACACGATTGCTCACATCCAACTATGTCTTTGAACATATTGCGTTTTCCAAGCTTCCAGAGTTGCGCTATGTTGCCTATGAGCATCAGACAAAAGTATAGCGACAAACTACAATTATGGTTGAATAGACAGATTCAATTAGATTTACGTACAAGCAGGGGAGAACAGATCCTCAATCCTATCGAAAGAGAGCAGACGCAACGATTGATCGATTATCTTGACGTTATCAAGACACCTCACAAAAATGTTAAGGATCCTGAACAGAATAAGCGAGACTTCAAGCAGTTTTATACTCAGTATGATATACGCCGTGCTAAAGATTTCCGTGCTACATTCCCGCAAGAATTCGTTGATTGGTTTGACAGCATAGAAACTGAAGTACCAACAAGCGCAGAAGTCATTACCGGAAACTATCGTCCGGGCATGGACTTAGTGCCAGAGCATCCACCTGAAGATCCTAGCAAGGAAGTGTTCGTAAATCCAGACTTAGAGAATGACAAATAAGATTATTCCAATATGGGGCGATGATGCCAAGCCAGCAAAAGACAGTCAAAACAAAGTCTTTTGCATGGCTCCATGGACGCACACTTACATAAGTCCGCAAAGCGAACGTAGATTATGTTGTGCTAGCCGCGAAGAACACAGTTTTCAAAAGCAATATATCGACAGCAGCAATGACGAACGTTACGGCACAGTCAAGGAAAGCAAAACTGCACTAGACGACTATAATCCTGTCAGTCTAAAGGAACATTGGAATAGTCCTTATATGCGTGATATCCGTGTCAAGTTGATGCGCGGAGAAGAGATTCCCCAATGTGATGTCTGTAACAAGAATCTATTGATGGAAGGTCATAGCTATCGCGGCTGGTTTACTGGTACATTATTCAAAAATAAAATACAAGAGGCATTTGACAAAACAGACGATACTGGTTATACGACAATGGAACCTATATCGTTTGATTATCGTTTCAGTAATCTATGTAACTTCAAATGTCGTATGTGCGGTGAGCAGTTGAGTTCGACATGGGAAACTGAAAAGCGCATGAATAACATGTGGAATCCTAAAAATCAACCGTTCATGGTTCCAGAAATAAAAAATGCAATGGAAAAATTCCAAGCAGAGGTAGTAGAACCTGAGTTCCGTGATGCAGTAAGTCGCGGTATCGTTGAAGAAATGTATTGGGTAGGTGGCGAACCATTGATGTATGATGTACACTGGTGGACATTAGAAGAGATGTTACGCAACGGTAGCGCAAAGAATTGCTATCTAAGATATAATAGTAACTTAAGCCGTGTGCAGTTCGGCACTAAGAATCTCTATGATTATCTGCCGCACTTCAAAGATTGGATGATGTGCGCTAGCATCGATGGGACCGGTGAGATTGTAGAATATATACGAACAGGTATCAAATGGGATCGTTGGTTAGAAAATTTCAAGCAAGGATGCGCATTGCCGGGCGGTCGTAGTAAGATGGTACTTGATCTGACCATCACAGCGCCAGGTATGTTTTCGCTAAAAGATTTGTTTGATCTAAGCAACGAGTTAGGAGTAAAGATTGAAACTAAGATAACTTTTGCATTTCATCCGGATATCATGTGGAGCCCTACAAGCTGGCCCAGAGAAGTATTGAACGAAGTAGTAGATGACATACTTGAATATGTAAGACCTAGAGCAGACGAATGGCGACATAATACTTTGATAGCTAATCTAGAGGCACTGAAAAATACGAGAAAAACACACGAAGAAGAGTGGCCAGAAACATTCAAACAAGCAGCAAAAAATGGTAAAAACTGGGTTTTACAACTTGAAAAGATACGCGAATCTAAATTGACTATGCGAGACATTTACTCGCGCAATCCTAAGTTATTAGAATGGTGGGATAATATATGAGTGATACATTGTGTGTATTACCCTGGATGCATTTAGCTACCCACCCCAATGGTGGTTGCAGCCTATGTTGTCGCAGCAATCATAACAATGCAATAAGCTGGGCAAAAAAAGATGATAGTCAAAGTTTAGCATTGCTGGACGATAGCTCACTAGATAATATCATCAACAGCAAAAAATTCATAGAAGTAAGACAGGCTATGATAGATGGAAAAAGACCTGTCGAATGTGAAGGATGCTGGCGCGACGAGGATAGCGGCATCGAAAGCAAGCGTCAATATGAAAATCGTCGCTGGGCACATATCATCGATCAACTAGAGAAATCAGCGTTCATACGTAGACCTAATTATCGTTACATCGAATTACGTTTAGGTAATGTATGTAACAATGCTTGTTTGACTTGTAATAGTTACAGCAGCAGTAAATGGTATCCTGATGAGAAAAAAATAAGCAAAGAACTGACTTGGTTTCAATTGCGACCATTAGAAAATTTCAAATGGTTTGAGAATCCTGAGTTTTATGATGAACTCACGAAATATAGTGAGGGGGTAGAAGAGATTTATATCAATGGTGGTGAACCTACATTGATCAAAGCGCACTACCGATATCTTGAAAACCTAATCAAAAATAATACAGCACAAAAAGTACATCTTGTATATAGTTTGAACATGATGGATATTCCTGATAATCTTATCGAATTATGGAAACCATTCAAGAAAGTCACAGTGAATGCTAGCATCGACGATCTATATGATCGTAATTTTTATATTCGATATCCTACTAAATGGGATGAAACTATCGACAGTATAGAAAAGCTCAACAGAGTCTATAACGTATACTGGCATGTGACACAAACAGTAAGTATGCTCAATATCGATAATCTCGCTAATTTCGGCAATTGGTTGCAAAACGATTATGGAAAGGTCCCGCACCACAACTATGTATTATATCCCGAGTATTTGAGTCTCGCAAGTTTGCCAGAATGGTATAAAGAAGAACTACGAGAATTTTACAAAGATAAGCTAGACGATCATCAACGCAATGAACTTTATGCTAAATTAACTATACCATATAATGAAAATCTAAATATCAGAGCGAGAGAGTTTATCACCGCGGTAGACAGAGCTAGAAGTCTAAACTATAAAGACTATCTACCACATCTAGGGAGAATTTTTAATGATTAGTGTCGTTCCTGTAGAAAATCAACAGATTCTTTATTTCCTAATGAAGACTGAAGAGATGGACATGTCAGGTGTTCAACCATGTCGTAACCGCGGGTTTCAGATAGAAGACTATGACGCGCAAATGAGCTATGCCACAGGAATAGATTATTTGAACAGACGCTTGCAGAATCCCAAAGTTTCTGGTATTGAATACAGTTATAACAAGTTAGTAGGTGAATCAGAAGGCGGTAGCTATCTGCTAAAAAATCTACGAGTCGCTCTAGATTTTGATAATTTCTATACGAGCGGATATGATCCAAAAGGTTTTGTGGGCTGGCATAGTGACACAGATATATTTGGATACTACATCGTTTTCGCCTATCAAGGTGAGACAGATGCTATCTTTAGATATAGAGATATAGACACACAAGAAATAAAAGATTTTATCAATACCCCAGGATGGAACGTATTTTCGTTCACTCTAGGCAAAGGCAAAGATGATGCCGTATGGCATTGCGCAACCTCTGAGTCAAAACGTTTTACATTCTTATTGCACTTCAACACAAAGGATAAACTAGAAAAAGCACTTTCTGTTTTGACTAAACCATGATAGAGTTACCTGAAAATATAAAGCATAGTTTCTGTGCTGCAAAATGGCTTATGGTCACTATGCACTTCGGCATGGGTGAAAACCATAGTTGCTATCATCCGCCCATACATCGATGGAAGCGCGAGGAAACTGACAAAGATCCTTCAGCACTGCATAACACTAGTCATAAGATCGAACAGCGCCGTCAGATGATGAACGGAGAAAGACCTGCTGAATGTTATTATTGCTTCAACATGGAAGATATCAATCCTGATGCGATCAGTGATAGAAAGAGATTCACCAACGAAAGCTGGGCATTAGAGAGAAGAGCAGAGATACTCAATGCGCCCTATGATAAGCCAATCAACCCTAGCTATCTAGAAATTAGTTTCGCTAATACTTGCAATTTCGCATGTAGTTATTGTAGCCCGGGTCAAAGTTCGCGCTGGGAGCATGAGATACGCAGGCAGGGCAGTTATCCAATCGAAGATCCAACTGTGCATCAAGATAAGATGCATGATATGATCCCAGAAGAAAATAACCCATATATCGATGCATTCTGGAAGTGGTTACCGGAAGCATACAAAGATTTACGATATCTGCGTATCACAGGTGGAGAACCACTAGCCACACGTAACTTTATGAAGCTATTAGATTTCGTAGCACAAAATCATAATCCTAATTTGACACTAGTCATCAACACAAATCTCTGTGTTCCAGAAAAGAATCTGAAAATGTTCTTTGAAAAAGCCACCACACTACTCAATGCTAAGACTATAAAAGGATTAGAAGTTTACACAAGCATGGACACTTGGGGACCACAAGCTGAATATATACGAGACGGATTAGACGTAGCACAATGGGAAGAAACTGTACGCAAAGTAAGCACTACATTCAATGTTCCTATACGTGTCATGGTCACGTTTGGCTTGTTGAGCATATTCAATTTCAAGACATTTATCAATAAAGTTTTTGAACTAAGAAATGACGGCATTGATATCATGTTCAATTGCGCACGTTTAGTCGATCCTAAACAGTTTGATTTACGCATACTTCCTGATAGCGCAGACAGTTATTTTCAAGACACTAACCAATTCGTGTTAGAAAACGATGATAAGATAGCTAAAGTAGAAAAAGAAACATGGGCCATGGTTTATGATTTCTGGCAAGCAAGATATCAAACTATGAATGAAACAGAGAGAACATGGCGCAAAGATCAATTTGAAAAATTTACACTAGAGTATGATAAGCGTAGAGAGCGCAATTTCAGTTCAGTCTTTCCCGAACTCAAAGGTTGGATTGAAGTCTAATCTTATCTTTCAATAAGTCGCATTGGACTTTATGCCAGTCTGTATCGACCAAGCGATTGTAATTATATTCAGTATATTCTTTTACTAGGTTTATATCTATCTTGCTGATATCGAAATTCTTTAGGAACTTCATTATATTATAAAGTCTTTCTGTCATAGTAATATTGCCTGGTCCTAAATCTCTAGGCAAACCAAACACGCTATCAAAAGTCTTGAACCCATATTTTTGACATAATAAATGGCTATTACCATATCCATAAATTATAAAAGGATGTTTTTGAACGAAACACTTGGTTGTCTTTTCTGTGATCATAGTATGATTACAACTAGTTTCATGAGTCCACTGATATGTTTCTGTCACTAATGAAAATATGCTGTCATAGAACCAATTCAAATCAAAATTGTCGTTGGTAGCAGGGCCATCACCCGGAATCACAGTCACTGGTGCGATAGGTTTATATAATAATTCTATAAGAAATTTTATGTATTCGTTTGAAGTTATGGTCGCTTTATCAACTATATTATGGGATGCTAAAAACTCTTTAGCATTTTCATCATATGTGTATTGTTTTTCTTGATTTATGATAGATTGTATCTCTGCTGTTCTAGCACGCATCATTTCTACAGGATCTTCAGTAAATGTGTATCTGTTACTGATTAGATTACTATTATATAATTTGTCATCTGCATATAACATTTTCAAGATCATAATGCGGTTATGGCTAGGGGTGTTGTTCAAGCACAAAAAATTGTATTTTTTATTTTTATAATCGTGATCTTTTATGATATAATTTGTTCTTTTCCATATGTCTACAGTCGAATCAGTATGCATAGTTTTGTTGGCGTATCTAGCAAAAAAGCTTACACTGTGAATCCAATCAAAATCTTCTAATAGAAGGTCTAAATCGGAAAGTCTCACCTCGTTGAAATCTATATCATTGTAATGTGTGAGAGATAAAATAAAAAACTTATTTTTCAATTTTCTATTATTTTTATGGAACACTATATTTTTATAATCTTCAACAC
>Ga0222713_10000977_pt1 | contig 32726 bp, 35 predicted proteins | sample C33_649DmetaG_FD_165061 | JGI IMG/M metagenome (GOLD analysis project Ga0222713, IMG submission 165061) | Estuarine water microbial communities from San Francisco Bay, California, United States - C33_649D | ecosystem: Environmental > Aquatic > Marine > Unclassified | place: USA: California... | reverse complement strand
CGTAGCTTCCCAACTATCTCTTCAGCACTATGCCGTTTCCTAGCCATTCCCCTTCTCCTCCGTGGTCAAAACCATACTTCAGGTCGGACCACTTCAAAGGGGGCAGGCCAACGCAGTGCCGCTGTCGCCGGACCGGCGGCGCGTCAAGCACAACGGTACATTGGGAGCAATTCGCGCGTCTCTGTTGCCCCCTTGTCACAGGGGGTCTGCAAAACCTTGGTCAACACGACCAAACCTGCCGCAAAGCAACAATTGCGATGGAGACTTTTCGCCTGATCGCCGTTATAAGCGCTGTATTGGTTTCGGCGATTAGGCGGGGGGATTCCTGCCCGTCGGTATTTTCAAGCGAGGGTAGACACAATGAAACTTCGAATGCTCGCCATGGCGACTGTTGCCGCCGCGGCTCTCAGCACGCCCGCGATGGCCGGCCAAGGCTGGTACCTGGGCCTGGGTGGCGGCTACTCTGGCCAGGAAAGCCAGACGTTCACGTCCGTGCCGCGGCCTGCGACCGGTTCGCTGACCTTCCCGAGCTCGGACAACGCCATCGGCATGCTGTCGGTCGGTTATGCCTGGGGCAACGGCTGGCGCCTCGAAAACGAAATCGCCCTGACCTCGCATGACGTCAAGCGCGCGGGCTTCAACGGCGGTGGTCAGATCACCTCCTCGCTGTTCAACCTGACCTATGACATCCCGCTGGGCGACACCTGGAAGTTCACCCTCGGTGGCGGTGTCGGCGTCGGCAACTACCGCACCCGCATCGGTGTCAACGGCACCAATTTCGACTACGTCAAGGGCCGCACCACGGCGTTCCAGTGGCAGGGCATCGCCGGTCTGGCCGTGTCGATCTCGCCGGATGTCGATCTGTTCGGTGAATATCGCTATCGCTCGAACGAGACCAACGCCAACTTCGGCAGCTCGTACCTGACGATCTCCCCGGTGCACATCGACCGCGTGTCGGAAAATGTGGCTATGTTCGGTCTGCGTTGGTTCATGACGCCGCCGCCCCCGCCGCCGCCGCCGCCGCCGCCGCCCCCGCCGCCGCCGCCTCCTCCGCCGCCCCCGCCGCCCCCGCCGCCGCCGGCGAAGACGTACATCGTCTTCTTCGACTTTGATAAGTCGAACCTCACCGCGGAAGCTCAGGCGACGGTCACTGAGGCTGTGTCGGCTGCCAAGACGCTGGGCTCGGTCCGCATCATGGTCACCGGTCACACCGACACCGTCGGTTCGCAGACCTACAACCAGGCGCTCTCCATCCGTCGCGCGACTTCGGTCAAGGACGAGATGATCCGTCAGGGTCTGACCAACGACTCGATCGCGATCGAAGGCCGCAGCTTCAACGACCCGCTGGTTCCGACCGGTCCGGGCGTCCGCGAGCCGAAGAACCGCCGCGCGGTTATCGATCTGGGCGGCTGATCAGCCCAGAACTGAATCAGAAAGGGCGGGCCTCGCGGCCCGCCCTTTTTGTTTGTGGCCCACGCGGCTTTATTTTTTGGCGCGCATCCGCGCGCGGGCGCCGTCATCGATGTCGGTGACTAAGCAGTAGGTTCAAACCTGAACGCAAAAAGGCCGGTCGCAAGACCGGCCTTTTTCGTATCTGGGCTGCAGCTTCAAATGGCACAAAGAAAAACGGCGCGGGAATCACCCGCGCCGTTTCTTCATGCAAAGTCTTGCCGGATCAGTATACCGGATTGGGCGGATCGCCCGCCAGCACCGGGCGCGGTGTCGGAATGATGCCCGGGCCTGCCTGGATGCCCTGGAAGGTAATGGCGACGGTAATCTCGCAGCTATCCACTGGCGACGCCTCAACCACCGGAACGCCGGAGACAAAGTCTTCCAGCACCGGCTTGTCAGCGGCCAAAGCAGCATCAAACACGATATTGGCGCTGCGGCAGAAATTGTCGTGCTGGCCGGGCTTGGTGCGGCGCAGGTCGGCATTCGCGATGGCGCGGGTCTTGTAGGCGTCATACTCGCGGTTGCCCTTGGCGTTGCCATGCAGGCGCTTGAACATGCGCAGCATCAGCGCATCGGACGCCCGCAATTCCTTGCCGAACACGGTCTGGAAGCGGTTGAAATTCGCAACCGCGACGGGGCCGCAGGCCAGCGCCGCATCCGTCAGCTCCTGCTGGACCGCCGAAACCTGCACGGCGGAAATCTCAGCGGCCGAGGCGCAGTTGGTACGGCGGGCCTGTGCCTGGGCGGCTGTCGCAGCCATCAGGCTGAGGGCTGCCACGCAGGCGCCCAGCTTCATGCATTTCATGAAAAACCTCTTCGACAGGCGCTATTGCGCCAATGAACCTAGGCGCGAACCATAACCACAAGCGCGGGAACCGCCAAGCCTTTGGGAATAAGGAACTTTTATGGTACCAGAACTCCTGTGCGCAGGCAGGCGTTACTGTTGCATGTGCCAGATGAAGCCCCGCTTGTTCGCCGTTGCCGCCCTTATTTTGGGCATGGCGCCGGCGCATGCCTACACCAAGCCGGATTTCAACGCCGCGCCGACCATTCCCCATGTGCGCGAATCACAGCTCGCCGATTCCAAGCCGACGGTGATGAACTACACTGACCAGATGGCCCAGAGCCTGGGCGTGAAGAATGGCGGCTGGGAAGCTTTCAAGTCCAACGACCCCATGATGCCCAGCCTCCGGGGCGGCATCGACGGCGGCGCCCCGATGCTCAAGCTGCAGTGGCGCCCGTAAGGCTTCCCGATTCCCCCCCAGTCTAGTATCTGTGCGCCCAGCTTTTTTCGGTGGTGCATGGCATATAAAATCGCGGTGATCGGGGCGACCGGCAATGTCGGGCGCGAGATGCTCAAGACGCTGGTCCAGCGCAATTTCCCCATCGCGGAAGTCGTGGCCCTGGCGTCTCCCCGCTCCATCGGCCGCGAAGTCTCGTTCGGCGACGGCGTCCTGAAAATCAAGGCGCTGGACTATTACGACTTTAAAGGCACCGACATCGCGCTGATGAGCGCAGGCGGCACCATCGCCAAGGAATGGGCGCCCAAGATCGCCGCCCAAGGCTGCCTGGTGATCGACAATTCCAGCGCCTGGCGCATGGACCGCCAGGTGCCGCTGGTGGTGCCCGAAGTGAATGCCGACGCTCTGAACGACATTCCCAAGGGCATCATCGCCAATCCCAACTGCTCCACCGCCCAGCTCGTGGTGGCCCTCAAGCCGCTGCACGATCTTTTCACCATCAAGCGGGTGGTGGTTTCGACCTATCAGTCGGTGTCGGGCGCGGGCAAGGAAGGCATGGACGAACTGTTCACCCAGACCCGCGCCGTATTCGTGGCCGATCCGATCGCGCCGGGCAAGTTCACCAAGCAGATCGCCTTCAACGTGATCCCGCATATCGACGTCTTCCTGGATTCCGGCATCACCAAGGAAGAATGGAAAATGGCGGTCGAGACCCAGAAGATCCTGGACCCCGATATCCAGGTCACCGCGACCTGCGTGCGGGTGCCGGTGTTCCTGGGCCACAGCGAGTCCGTCAATATCGAGTTCGAAAAGCCTGTGACCGCCGAACAGGCCCGCGCCGCGCTGCGCGCCGCGCCCGGCGTGATGGTGGTCGATAAGCGCGAGGATGGCGGCTATGTCACGCCCATCGAATGCGCCGGCGAGGACGCCACCTTTGTCAGCCGCGTCCGCAAGGATCCGACAATAGAAAACGGCCTGAACATGTGGATCGTGTCTGATAACCTGCGCAAGGGCGCCGCGCTGAATGCGGTGCAGATCGCCGAAACGCTCATCAACCGGAATTTGTTGCGCGCCGCCTGACGGCGCTTTTGAGGGAGAAGAAGATGCCGAAGGCTTACTGGATCGCGCGCGTTGATTTGCAGGGTGACCCGGAGACCTACAAGAAGTACGTCGAAACCGCCAAGCCGGCTTTTGAACGGCACAAGGCCAAGTTCATGGCGCGTGGTGGCAAGACCGAAGTGCTGGAAGGCAAAGCCCGCGCCCGCAATGTGATCATCGAGTTTCCGTCCATGGATGAGGCGCTCGCCTGCTACAACTCGCCGGAATACACCGCGGCACGCGCCATCCGTCAGACGGTGAGCGAAGGCGAGTTCGTCCTGGTCGAAGGCGTGGAATAGTTGCAGACCCGCGCGCGGCGCAGCCTTCTCTATGTGCCGGCGGACAAGCCGCGCGCGCTGGAAAAGGCGCGCAGCCTGGATGCCGATGTCATCATCCTGGACCTGGAGGATGCTGTCGCGCCGGCGGCCAAGGCTGCGGCGCGTGACGCCGCCTGCGCCGCCATCGAAACGTTGCGACCGCGCGAAGTGATCGTGCGGATCAATGCGCTGGACACGGTCTGGGGCAAGGATGACCTGGCGGCCATCAAGGCCGCGAAACCCGACGCGATCGCCCTGCCCAAGGTGCGCGATGCCGAACAGGCCATCGCGGCCCGGGCTGCCACCGGCGGCATTGCGCTCTGGGCGATGATCGAAAGCCCGCGCGCGGTGCTCAACGCGGGCGAGATCGCCAGCGCGGGCGTGGCGGCGCTGATCCTGGGCAGCAACGATCTTCTCAAGGACATGGGCGCGCGGCACATGCCGGGGCGCGCCAACCTTACCGCCGCCATGTCGCTGTGCGTGCTGGCGGCCCGCGCCGCCGGCATTGCGGCGCTGGACGGCGTGCATAACGATCTGGCCGACAAGGACGGCTTTGCCGCCGCCTGCATCCAGGCCCGCGATTTCGGGTTCGATGGCAAGACGCTGGTGCATCCCGATCAGATCGCGCCCTGCAACGCCGCCTTCACGCCGTCGCCGGACGAAATCGACGCGGCGCGCCGGGTGGTAGCAGCCTTTGCCGCCGATCCGGGCGCGGGCGTGATCGCGCTGGACGGGCGCATGATCGAACGGCTGGACGTGGCCATCGCCGAACGTATTCTAGCCCGCGCACCATGAGCCTGACCGAGGATTTCCGCGCCGCGGTGGCAGGCGGCGAGCTCAAGCCTGACCCCGCACAGGAGAAAACGGTCAACCGGCTGCAGAAGCTCAGCGATCAGTTGGGTGAGAAGCGCGGCTTTTCCCTGTTTCGCAAGGCGCAAGTGCCGCGCGGCCTATATATCTGGGGCGATGTCGGGCGGGGCAAAACCCTGCTGATGAACCTGTTCTTTGAGGCCGCACCAGTGGCCAAAAAACGCCGCGCCCACTTCAACAGCTTCATGGTCGATGTGCATGCCCGCATCCACGCCCAGCGGCAGAAGGCCGGCAGCGACGATCCGATCCCGCCGGTGGCCAGGGCTCTGGCGCAAGAGGCGCGGCTTTTGTGCTTTGACGAATTCCAGGTCACCGATGTGGCCGACGCCATGATCCTGGGGCGGCTGTTCGACCGGCTGTTTCTGGAAGGCGTCACCATTGTCGCCACCAGCAATACCCCGCCAGGCCGCCTGTATGAGGGCGGCCTGAACCGCCAGCTCTTCCTGCCCTTTATCGAGGAAATCAAACAGCGGCTGGAGGTGCTGGAACTGAACGGTCCCACCGATTACCGGCTGCAGCGTATTTCCGGCATCAATGTCTATCTGACGCCGCTGTCGCCTGCGGCTGATGCCGCGATGGACGCGGCCTGGCAGCGGCTGACCGACTCCAGAACCGGCAAGCCCCCATCGCTGACGGTTTTGGGCCGCACGCTGGTGGTGCCCCAGGCGGCGCGCGGCGTGGCGCGGTTTGAATTTGGCGAGTTGTGCGACCGGCCTCTGGCGGCAGCGGACTATCTGGCGCTGGCCCAGGAATTCCACACCGTGCTGATCGACCATATCCCGGTGATGACCGACAATATGCACAATGTGGCGCGGCGTTTCACGCTGCTGATCGACACGCTGTATGATGAAGGCGTCAAGCTGATCTGTTCCGCCGATGCGGTGCCCATCGACCTGTATCCGTCCGGCATCGCCTCGGAAGCCTTCCGCCGCACCGCCTCGCGCCTTGCAGAGATGCAATCGGAGGATTATCTGCGGCGGGGACACGGCATTCACGGGTTGGCGTCATGATCGAAGACATGCTCTGGGCCTGCGCCGTCATCATCGCCGGCCTGCTGTTTTACCATTACGTCCTGCCTGCCCTTAAACGCTTCGACCAGAAGAATGTGGCGCGCATCGCCCAGCAGGACCGTGACCAGGCCGACGTCAACGCCCATTTCCGCCATGCCTTGGAAGTGGCCGACGAGCAGGTCGAAGAAGTGCAGGAAATCAAGGTCGCAGGCGGCACCCATTACCTGTTCGAAGCGGAAGTCTTCGCCACCCGCGACGAGGCCGAGGACATGCGCGCCCGCCGTGTCGGCGTGGTGGCGCGGCGTTTCTATGAAGAACTGCCCACCGCGCTGACCGCGCGGTCAGAACCCCGCTCGCCTTTGTCGGCCCGCGAACGCGCCAGCAAGCGCTGGACCCGCCACTAGGCTGCTTCGCCGCGCATCAATCTTGGCAGTTTGCCAATATCACCGCCCGCATGGCGCATGAAAAATCGCCGCGCCGGTCCGATCGCATCGACGATGCCCAGCCCCAGATCGCGCAACTGCCGCAAGGGCGCGATGTCGTTGGAGAACAGCCGGTTAAGTGCGTCGGTCGACGCCCCCAGCGCGAACGAATCAAACCGCCGCCAGCGCTCGTAACGCTGCAAGGTATCCAGCGCGCCGATATCGCGGCCCTGCCGCGCGGCATCCAGCAGCACTTCGGCCAGCGCGGCGGCATCCTTCAGGCCCAGGTTCAAGCCCTGTCCGGCGATGGGATGAATGCCATGGGCGCAATCGCCCGCCAGCGCAAAGCGCGGCCGCACGAACTCGCGCGCCATGTGGAACGACAAAGGATAGGACCAGCGCGGCCCCGTCGCCTTGACCGCGCCCAGATGGTTGCCGAAGCGTCGCGACAGTTCGGCGTTGAAACCGGCTTCGTCCAGCGCCAGCAACCCCGGCGCCTTGTGCTTGTCCTCGGTCCAGACCAGCGAGGAACGGTTGCCGGTCATCGGCAGGATGGCGAAAGGACCGGCGGGCAGGAAATGCTCATAGGCCACGCCATTGTGCGGCTTCTCATGCTCAGCGGTCGCGACGATGCCGGTTTGCGGATAGGACCAGCCCACCACATTGATGCCGACCTCGCTGCGCAGCCGCGATTCACGCCCGTCGGCAGCGATCACCAGCGGCGCGGCAATTTGCGATCCGTCCTGCAGCCGCGCGATGGCGCCGCCGCCATCGGTGGCGAGGCTTTTCACGCTGGCCGGGGCGATCAGCTCCAGATTGGCCTGGGCTTCCACGGCGCGGTACAGCGCGGCGCGGATATGCCGGTTCTCGGCGATATGGCCCAGCGATTCAGCGCCAACCTCCTGGGCATCGAAATGCAGCGAAAAAGGCGAGGCCGGTTTGCCCGCCTGCCCGTCGGTGACCAGTATTTCGCGAATCGGCTGGGCGTCGGGGGCAAGGCGCTCCCAGACGCCCAGCGCCGTCAGCATCCGCACGCTGGCATAGGCCAGCGCCGAAACGCGGCCATCGAATTTGGGGTCCAGGATGGTGCTGGCGGGCGCCAGATCGACGATCGCGGTCCGAAAGCCGCCCTGCGCCAGCGCCAGGCCGAGCGTCAGCCCGACCATTCCACCGCCCGAAATCACCACATCCGCCTGCTTCAAAGAACTGCTCCAATCACGCCTATAAAATAGGCAAAAACACGCTTCTGCATATTTTACAGGCAAAAACTGGTGCCTGTTTTTGAGTCACTGTGATGCGTTTTTTCGGCAAAAATCCTTTTGTAACAAAAGCTTACCTGTACTCCCGGGAACTGGCCCGCTTCTTGATAAATCATTAAGGCCGGACCCGAGGGTCCGGTGCAGACAAAACCATGGAAGGACGGCAGATGAAGCTTATTACGGCGATCATCAAACCCTTCAAGCTCGATGAAGTGCGCGAATCTCTTTCGGCGCTCGGCGTTCAGGGCATGACGGTGACTGAGGTTAAGGGCTACGGGCGGCAAAAGGGGCATACGGAAATCTATCGCGGCGCGGAATATGCCGTGAGCTTCCTGCCCAAGCTCAAAATCGAAGTGGCAGTGAAAAGCGAAATGCTGGACGCGGTGATCGATGCGATCACCTCCAAGGCGAAGACCGGCCAGATCGGCGACGGAAAGATTTTCGTCACGCCGCTCGAACAGGTCGTGCGTATCCGCACCGGCGAAACGGATGGTGACGCGCTGTAGGCCCACCGGCCTTCACGCGTCCATAAAGGGGACTGAAACATGAGAATTGAAAGTTTGAAGAAAGCGGGACACGCAACGCTTGCCGGCCTCGGCATGGTTGCGATGACCGCTGGCATGGCCTGGGCGCAGGAAGCTGCGGCCGCGCCGGTGCCGGACAAGGGCGACACCGCCTGGATGCTGGTTTCCACCATCCTGGTGCTGCTGATGATCGTGCCGGGCCTGGCCCTGTTCTATGGCGGCCTGGTCCGTACCAAGAACATGCTGTCGGTACTGACCCAGACGCTGGTGATCAGCTGCATCGTGATGGTCGTGTGGGCCTTGTGGGGCTACTCGATGGCCTTCACCGATGGCGGCTCGCTGAACTCCTATGTCGGCGGCTTCTCCAAGGCCTTCCTCAAGGGCGTCGATACCTCCACCGTGGTCGAGACCTTCTCGCGCGGCGTTGTCATCCCGGAAATCGTCTTCGTGGCGTTCCAGATGACCTTCGCGGCGATCACCACCGCGCTGGTCATTGGCGGTTTCGCGGAACGCATGAAGTTCAGCGCCGTCGTGGCCTTCTCGATCCTGTGGCCGACCCTGGTCTACTTCCCCATGGCCCACATGGTCTGGTGGTGGCCCGGACCGGAATTCGCCTCGACCAATGCGGCCGATGCGACGGTTGCCGGTGCTGGCATGATCTGGGCTTATGGCGCGCTGGACTTCGCGGGCGGCACGGTCGTGCACATCAACGCCGGTATCGCGGCGCTGGTTGGCGCCATCCTGGTCGGCAAGCGTCTGGGCTACAAGCATGAAGCCATGGCACCGCACTCGCTGACCATGACCATGATTGGCGCCTCGCTGCTGTGGGTTGGCTGGTTCGGCTTCAATGCCGGTTCCAATCTGGAAGCCAATGCCTATGCCGGTCTGGCGATGGTCAACACCTTCCTGTGCACCGCCGCTGCCGGCTTCGCCTGGCCGCTGGTGGAATGGGTCACGAAGGGCAAGCCCAGCCTGCTCGGCGCCGCGTCTGGTGTCGTTGCCGGTCTTGTCGCGATCACGCCTGCCGCCGGCTTTGCCGGTCCGATGGGCGCCATCGTGCTGGGCCTGATCGTCAGTCCGATCTGCCTGTTCTTCGTCAGCGTGGTGAAGAACAAGCTGAACTACGACGACAGCCTGGATGTGTTCGGTGTGCATGCCGTCGGCGGCATCGTCGGCGCCATCGCCACCGGCATCCTGGTGGATCCGGCCTTGGGCGGCGCGGGCATCGTGGACTACACGGCTGGCGGCGCTGCCGTCTATCCGGGTCTGGTCCCGCAGGTGATCGCGCAGCTCAAGGGTGTTCTGACCACTCTGGTCTGGTCGGGCATCGGCAGCACGATCGTGTTCGGCATCATCAAGCTGACCATCGGTCTGCGCGTGAAGGAAGAAGTCGAGCGCGAAGGCCTCGACATCGCCGAGCATGGCGAACGTGCTTACAATATGTAAGCAAGCCTGAAGCAATCAGGGGGCGCGGTTCACGCCGCGCCCCCTTTTTGCTATCTGAACAACAAGAACCGGATAGGGATGATGCCCAGCTTTCTCAAATTTCTGCTTCCGCTGCTGCTGGCGGCCACGCCAGCCGCCGCGCAGGAACCCACGCTCAACAGCGGCGATACCGCTTGGCTTCTGACCTCGGCGGCGCTGGTGTTGCTGATGACCATTCCGGGCCTAGGCCTGTTCTATGGCGGCATGGTGCGCAAGAAGAACGTGCTGGCGACACTGGCGCAAAGCCTGGCCGCCACCGCGCTGGTTTCCGTTCTGTGGATGCTGGTGGGCTACTCCCTGGCCTTCAAGACCAATCCCAATCCCACGCTCAACCAGTTCATCGGCGACCTGAGCTATCTGTTCCTGCAACCGCTGAAGGTGGACTCGCTGACCGGCACCATCCCCGAATCGGTCTTCATGCTGTTCCAGATGACCTTCGCCATCATCACCCCGGCGCTGATCGCCGGCGCCTTCGCGGACCGCATGAAATTCTCCGCCTTCCTGTGGTTCACCGGCCTGTGGCTGATCTTCGTCTATTGCCCGATCGCGCACATGGTGTGGGGCGGCGGCATTCTGTTCTCGCTGGGCGCACTGGATTATGCCGGCGGCTCGGTGGTGCATCTGAATGCGGGCACCGCCGCGCTGGTCACATGTTTGGTGATGGGCAAGCGCATCGGCTATGGCCGTGAAAACATGTCGCCGCACAATCTGGTGTTGTCGGTGGTCGGCGCGGCGCTGCTGTGGGTCGGCTGGTTCGGCTTCAATGCCGGTTCGGCGCTGAGCGCGGGCTTCAATGCCGGCATGGCCGCCGTCGCCACCCAGATCGCATGCGCCGCCGCGGCGCTGTCCTGGATGCTGGCGGAATGGGCCATTTCCAAGAAGCCGTCGGTGCTGGGCATGATTTCCGGCGCGGTGTCGGGCCTCGTGGCGATTACCCCGGCATCGGGCTTTGTCGATCCGGTCGGCGCGCTGATCATCGGCGTCACCGCCGGCGTGGTCTGCTACGTCGCCGCCGTCTGGATGAAGCGCGCGCTGGGCTATGACGACAGCCTGGACGCGTGGGGCGTGCATGGCGTGGGCGGCGCGCTGGGTGCCATCCTGACCGGCGCCTTCGCCAGCAGCGCGGTCAATCCGGCCGGCAAGGGTTGGATCAATGACGGCAATTTCGGCCAGATGCTGGTGCAGTTCTACGATGTCGGCATCACCTTCGTGTATTGCGGCGTCGTCACCTTCATCATCCTCAAGGCCGTGGACATGTTGATCGGCCTGCGCGTCTCGCCCGAAGTCGAGGTCGAAGGCCTGGACATCAACCTGCATGGCGAGACCGTCCACGACTGATTCAAAGCGTTCCGTCCCCACTGGGCGTCATCCGCGAGGGTGGCGCCCTCTTTTTTGGCTTAGGTTTTCTTAGAGAGCGCAGCGAGATTAGAAAACCTTGCCCCGCACCGAGCGAAGCGAGGGCGGACGGGTGACATGAAGGCTCGCCCTCTCTACATTCGCGCCGTTTCGCACCGGAGCTTCCTTTGTCCTTTGACGGCCGCCTCGCCGCCCTGCCGCCCGGGCCTTTTGCCCGCCTGGCAACGCTGCTAGGCGATGTGAAGCCGCAGCAAAAGCCGATCACGCTGGCGATCGGCGATCCCAGCGGCACGGTGCCGGATTTTGTGCGCGCGGCCCTGAACGACAGCGCCGCCAGCTTCGGCAATTATCCCGCCATTGCGGGCACGCAGGACTGGCGCGCCGCCGCGGGCGAATGGCTGAATAGCCGCTTTGCATTGAATGGCGCGATCGATGCGGAAAAGCATGTGCTGCCGCTGAACGGCACGCGCGAGGGCCTGTTCTCGGTGCTGTTTCCGTTCATGCCTGAAACAAAAGGCGGCGGGCGCCCGATCGTGGCAATGCCCAATCCTTTTTATCAATGCTATGCGGCCGCCGTGCTGGCGAGCGGCGCCGAGCCGCTTTATGTGCCGGCGCTGAAGGAAAACGGCTTCCTGCCGGATTTCACCAGCCTGCCGCGGGACGTGCTGGACCGGATGGCGGCGGTGTACATCTGCTCGCCGTCCAATCCCGAAGGCGCGGTGGCGGACGAGGCTTACTGGCAAGCGCTGTTCACGCTGGCCGAGCAGCACGACTTCATCGTGCTGGCGGACGAATGCTATGCCGATATCTGGTTCGACGCGCCGCCCGCCTGCGCGCTTCCGGTGCGGCTGGCCCAGAGCGGCGGCTTTTCCCGGCTGCTGAGTTTTCACTCCCTATCCAAGCGGTCGGGCCTGCCAGGCTTGCGCTCCGGCATGGTGGCGGGCTGCGGCAAGCTGATCGAGGCGTTCCGCGCCTTCCGTAATGTCGCCGGTCCCACCGTGCCGGGTCCGGTACAGGCCGCTTCCGCGGCCGCCTGGCGCGACGAGGCGCATGTCACCGCCGGCCGTCTCGCCTATGCCGAAAAGCTGACGGCGGCGCAGGCCATTCTGGGGGACCGCATGACACGTCCGGGCGGGGGATTCTTCCTCTGGCTGGATGTCGGAAACGGCGAGGAATTCGCCCTCAAGGCCTGGCGCGATCAGGGGGTCCGGCTGCTGCCCGGCGCCTATATGGGCAGGGAAATTTCCACCGGAAAAACCCAGTCAAATCCTGGCTTTTCCTATGTCCGGGTGGCGCTTGTTAATGACTTATCAACCATTAAGACCGCACTCGAAAGACTGAGAGAAATTCTCTAGCGGGCGGGTTTTGCATGGCGCAGTCCAAGATGATCGGCGGAGTCTATCACCCGCGCGCCAAGGGCGGCGCCATGAGCGATGCCCTGGCCGACGCCAAGCGCGCCATGAACCGCCTGACCCGCATGGTGGCGCTCAGGGGCGCAGGCCTCGCGCTGGTGCTGTCGGCCTTCGCCGCCCTGGTCGCGCTGGCCAGCTATTCGTCCAGTGACGCCAGCCTGAACAACGCCAATGTGAACGATGTCGGCAACTGGCTGGGCCCGCTGGGCGCGGTGGCCGCCGATCTGATGCTGCAGATCTTCGGCATTGCGGCACTGGCCTTCCTGGCGCCGCAGTTCGTGTGGGGCGGGCGCGCCCTGCGCGGCAAGTCGATCAAGTATGCCATGTGGCGGCTGGTGGCCTGGCCGCTGGGCACCATCACCGTGGCGGCAGGCCTTGGCCTGTTTCCGCAGCCCGCCACTCTTCCGGCGGGCGCAGGCGGCATGATCGGCATCGCCGCGCATGGCCTTTCGATGCATGCCGCGCAGGTGTGGCAAATGCCGATGCTGAGCTGGGCGCTGCCACTGGGCCTCCTGCTGGCGGGCCTGCCGCTGGCCTTCCTCGCCACGGGCTTGCGCCTGATGCCCATCGTGGCGGGCGTGCAGAGCATTCCCAGCGGCGCGGTCTGGCTGTGGGATCTGGTCAGGAAGCCGAGATTCGGATCGTCCAATCATCATGACGACGATGAAGACGATGCCGACCATGAGTATGAAGATGATGACGAAGGCGCCTATCATGTGGGCGACGATGAAGAGAGCCCCGGCGCAATACGGCCCGAGCCCATCGCCGCGACGCGCCTGGCGGAGCGCCAGAGCAATCGCGTCAAGCGCGACATGCGCGGTACCGAAAAACCCGCCAAGCGCGCCGACAAGCAGCCGGCGCTGAATCTGGCGTCCGGCGACTATGAACTTCCGGCGCTGGGCCTGCTGGCCGAGCCGGTGGCGGTCAAGGATACCCACACGCTTTCGGATGAAGCGCTGGAAGAAAATGCCCGCATGCTGGAAGCGGTGCTGGCCGATTTCGGCGTCAAGGGCCGCATCACCGCCGTGCGCCCCGGTCCCGTGGTCACGCTGTATGAATTCGAGCCTGCCGCCGGCGTGAAGTCGAGCCGCGTGATTTCGCTGGCCGACGACGTGGCCCGTTCTATGAGCTCGGTGGCGGCGCGTATCGCCACCATTTCGGGCCGCAACGTGATCGGCATCGAACTGCCAAATCAATTCCGCGAGACCGTATACCTGCGCGAAATGTTTGCCTCACCCGATTACGAAAAGGCGCGCGCGCCACTGTCGGTGGCGCTGGGCAAGACCATTGGCGGCGAACCGGTGATCGCCGACCTGGCCAAGATGCCCCACTTGCTGGTGGCCGGCACCACGGGCTCGGGCAAGTCGGTCGGCCTCAACACCATGATCCTGTCGCTGCTGTACCGCATGTCACCGGCGCAGTGCCGGTTGATCATGATCGATCCCAAGATGCTGGAACTGTCGGTTTATGACGGCATTCCGCATCTTCTGTCGCCGGTGGTGACCGATCCGCGCAAGGCCATCGTCGCCCTGAAATGGGCGGTGCGCGAAATGGAAGACCGCTATCGCAAGATGTCCAAGATGGGCGTGCGCGGCGTGGAAGCCTTCAACGAACGCGTGCGAAAGGCCAAGGACAAGGGCGAAACCCTCAAGCGCACGGTACAGACCGGCTTTGACCGCGAAACCGGCAAGCCGATCTATGAAGACGAGAATCTCGAATTCGAGGTCATGCCCTACATCGTGGTGGTGGTCGACGAGGTCGCCGACCTGATGATGGTGTCGGGCAAGGAAATCGAAGGCGCGGTGCAGCGGCTGGCCCAGATGGCGCGCGCCGCGGGCATTCACCTGATTGCCGCGACCCAGCGCCCGTCGGTGGACGTGATCACGGGCACGATCAAGGCCAACTTCCCGACCCGCATTTCCTTTCAGGTCACCAGCAAGATCGACAGCCGGACCATCCTGGGCGAACAAGGCGCCGAGCAGCTTTTGGGCCAGGGCGACATGCTCTATATGGCAGCCGGCGGGCGCATCAAGCGCATCCACGGTCCGTTCGTGTCGGACCATGAAGTCGAAGATGTCGTGCGCCACCTGAAGGCGCAGGGCACGCCGGAATATCTCGACGCCATCACCGAGGAACCGGACGAAGAGGGCGACGATCCCTATTCGATGCTGGGCGGCGGCAATGGCAATTCCGGCGATGAACTGTACGACAAGGCGCTGGCCGTGGTGGCGCGCGACAAGAAGGCATCGACCTCTTACATCCAGCGCCGCCTGCAAATCGGCTACAACCGCGCCGCCAGCCTGATCGAACGCATGGAACAGGACGGCGTGGTCTCAAGCCCCAATCATAAAGGCGTGCGGGAAGTTCTCTTGCCGGATCACGAAGACCGGTAACGCACGCCTTTCTTTGTTGATTGTGCGCATCCGCGCACGGGGGCGCCCGCGAAGTTCTTCTGCCAGATCACGAAGACCGCTGATCACGTACAGCCAGATAAAAAAAACCGGTGGCGACACCGGGCTTTTTCTTTTGGATACCGATCCGCCTAGTTGGCAGCGAAGCAGTAGAACTGACCCGCACCGCCGGTCTTGACCAGGGCTTCCTGGCTGCAGGCCGCCGAACCATGGGCGGCATTCCAGGAGGTGAAGTTGCGGTTGTTGTTGGGGCCGCTGCGGTCGTGGTGACCGACGATGGCCGAGCCTTCGCCATTCTTGGTCCAGTTGCCGCAGGTGGTGTCGGCGCTGCCCATGTTCGGCATGTAGCGGCCGGCGGAGTCCGAACCGGTTAGCATGTCATGGGTGTTGGGCGTGTCGCCGCGGCCATTGACCGGCATGCCCTTTTCATTGAGCAGATTGGCCTTGGTCAGGTTGGGGTTCTTGGCGTCGTGCAGGTCGTCCACATTCTTGGCGATGGTGACGCCCTTGGCATTGACCCACGGGCCCGCGCCGATGCGGTCACGCGCGTCCACCGGACCGGCGCCGTTCGGCACCTGGGTGGTGGACAGATACGCGCGCCAGTTGGTCTTGGTCGAACCGGCCGCCTTGGCCAGCATCGCGCAATGCGCATCCGCGCCTTCCAGACCACCGAGATTGGCGCCTTCACCCTTGCCAACGCTGGTGATGAAGAAGCTCATATTGTTCTGGGCCTGCACCGTGGCGGCGCCCGCCAGGCAAACGGCAGCACCGGCGAAAAGCAACGAACCCCAAAGCTTGTTCTTCATTGAAAAATTCCTCCCTGAGAAAATTGGATCGGCGGCATCAACATGCCCAAATATGGCGAAGAAATGGCGTGCCGCAGCCGTGGCCGGCATTGTCATCCTATATTGATGTTGAAGGGGCCGAAACCCTAGCCGGCTTCCAGCAACTGGGCCGGGGCGGCACGCGCAAAGGTGATGGTGATGCGGGTGCCCTGGCCCCGCGCGCTGTCGATGCCGATGACGCCCCGGTGCAGGTCCACCAGCGCCTTGGTCAGCGGCAGCCCCAGGCCGGTTCCCTCATAGCGGCGCTCCAGCCGGTTATCGACCTGCGCGAAAGGCTGGAAGGCGACTTCCACATCCTCCGGGTCCATGCCGATCCCCGTATCGCTGACCGATACCGCGACCTCGTCCACCGTTTCGACAATGCCCAGCGAGGTGGTGCCGCCCGGTTCGGTGAACTTGATGGCATTGGACAGCAGGTTCAGGAATATCTGGCGCAGCTTGGCGGCATCGCCGGTCCTCAGGATTTCATGGTCGGGAATGGGCGCAATCAAGCTGTGCCCGGCCGCGCTGCACTGCTCGCGCATCATCGCGACGCAATCCTTCAGCACATAGCGCATGTCCACCGGCTTGCTTTCCAGGATCAGCCTGTTGGACTCGCTTTTGGAAAGGTCCAGCACGTCGTTGATCACCGACAGGAGATGACGGCCGCTGCGCAGGATGTCGTAGGAATAGTCCAGATAGCGCTCGTGACCTAGCTTGCCGAAAAGCTGGCCGGAAATGATTTCCGAAAAGCCGATGATGGCGTTCAACGGCGTGCGCAGTTCGTGGCTCATGTTAGTGAAGAAACGCGTCTTGGAGGCATTGGCGGCTTCCGCCTCGCGCTGGGCGCGGCGCAGGGATTCCTCGCGGTCCTTGATGGACGTGAAGTCCGACAGGAAGATGATCGAGCCGCCCTCGCTGGTGGCGTTGCCGGTCATGCGCAGCCAGCGACCATCCGCCAGTTCCAGCTCGGCATGGCCCGAGGTGAGCATGTCCTCACTGGGCGCCTGGGTCGGGGCCATCTGCTGCTGAATCAGGCCCAGCGCCGCGCCGACATCGCGGGTGGCAAATTCCTGCCAGGCATTAGGAAAAAGCTCCAGCCGGTCGAACAGGCCGACGGCGATGCCGGCGCTGTGCAGCGTGTAATCGGGAAGCAGAACGGTGGTGTAGTGCACATTGGCGCCGATCCCGTCGCGGGTGCCATAGCCGGTGATGAGCGCCCAGTTGGCCAGGCCGCCGCCGCCCGCGCCTTCCACCTGGCTGACCCCGCCGGTGGCCAGAAGCTTGCTGCCGTCAAACAGGTCCCAGGACTGGGCCGAGGCTGACAGAGGCGGAGCGGATGTAAGAAGCCCGGCAACAAGGGCAAAGCGTGACAGGGCCAGGCGCATCCCGATTCCCGGAAAAAAGAGTACGGATCCTGCTCTAACCGCGTCCTGGTTAAGGGGTCATAAAGCCTGCCTGTTCCCGGAATCGGCGCAAAAAGCGGGGGTGGACAGGGGGTGGGGCATGGCCTATATCCCCCCACCTTCCGTGACGCGGGGTGGAGCAGCCCGGTAGCTCGTCAGGCTCATAACCTGAAGGTCACAGGTTCAAATCCTGTCCCCGCAACCATCAAGAAAAGCCCGCTTTACCAAAGGCGGGCTTTTTTGATGCCCAGCCGGCAGGCGACCCAAAAATATGTCCGAGGCGCGCCCAGCGCCGAGGCCCTAATTCCCGGCTGCTAGGAGCAGCCCGTTCGGCGGGGCTTGGCCGCCCCGCCTCACCTCATCAGCCTCATAGACCTGAAGATCACAGGTTCAGATCCTGTCCCCGCAACCATCGATAAAAAGGCCCGGCCCAAAGCCGGGCCTTTTTCGATGCCCAGCCGGCCCGTGCCTGACGTACGGTTCGCCGTGTCGCAACGCATCAAAACTGTCGCAAAAACCCTCATTTTCCGGCCTATTGCACCTTTCATGTGCACCGTTAAGTGCACCCTCCAATCTCGATTGCGGGGGGGGTGGGCCGCCGCTATAACCCCGGCCGTCGGGGCGACATTTACTGAGTCTCGCCCCTGTCTAAGGGAGTGCGCATGGGTACCCAGGTTCCCGCCGACTACCGGCCATCTGACAACGAGCCCTTCATGAATGAGCGCCAGCGGGAATACTTCCGCCGCAAGCTCAACACATGGAAAGACGAGATTCTCAAGGAAAGCCGGGAGACGATTCAAAATCTCCAGGCCGAGACCGTGCCGCATGCCGATCTGGCAGACCGCGCCTCCACCGAAGCCGAACGCCAGCTCGAACTGCGCACTCGCGACCGTCAGCGCAAACTGATTTCCAAGATCGACGAAGCGCTGCGCCGGATCGAAGACGGCTCCTACGGCTTCTGCGAAGAGACCGGCGAACCCATCTCGCTCAAGCGCCTGGACGCGCGCCCGATCGCCACCTTGTCGATCGAGGCGCAGGAACGCCATGAAAGGCGCGAGAAGGTTTATCGCGACGACTAGCGCGAAAGCGGATCGAAATTGAAAAGGGCCGGATCAGACGATCCGGCCCTTTTGCTTTTTACCCTCCCATTGTCCGGTGTATTCGAGTTACCAGGGCATGATGATGTCGAGCAGTTGCGAACCGTAACGCGGCTGCTGCACATCGCTGACGAGGCCGCGGCCGCCATACGAGATGCGTGCTTCAGCGATCTGGGTCAGGTTGACGGTATTGTCCTGGGTAATGTCCTCGCGGCGCACGATGCCCGAAACGCGCATGTCGCGCAGCTCGTTGTTGACGCGCACCTGCTGGTGGCCGTCGATCACCAGGTTGCCGTTGGGCAGCACCTGGGCGACCAGCGCCGCCAGCGTCAGGTTGATGGATTCCGAACGCGACACCGCGCCGGTGCCCATGTGCGACATGTCCGAGCCCATCTTCACCAGGCTCGACGGATCGAGCTGGCTGGGGAAGGCTTTCTCCAGGCCGAACAGGTTATTCATGCTGGCATTGTCGCTGTTGGCGCGGCTGCGCGAGGTGGTGTTCGACAGCTTGGCCGCGTCCGAGGTCGAGACATTGACCGTGATCACATCGCCGATATTGCGGGCGCGCGAAGCGTCGAAGAAGCTCTTGGCGCTGGTCTACCACAGCGAATTGTTGACATGGCGGATCGGCGCGGGGCGCGGGATCTCGGCCACGATCTGGCTGCCGGCGGGATTGCCCACCGCGGCCAGGCGCGGACCGTTACCGATTTCGGATACGCGGTCGGCAGCGTTGCACGCGGCGAGCGGCGCGATCAGGGCAAGAGCGGCGAATTTCACAAACATGGTACGCATGGCTGTTGATCCTATCGACGGGCGAGTTTGTTGGGGGCGGAGATCGGGCCGCCAGTGGCGCGCACGACACCCGGAGAAATCACGGTGGCCGAAACCATGCGGAACGAAGCGGGGATCGACACCCTCAAGTCCTTCATGCAGGACTTCGCCAAGCGCCGGGCGGACATAAAGAGCTAGAGCTCGCGCTTTTTCAGCCAGCTTAGCGCGCGTTCCGCTAACACTTCCCAGCCCGGTTCGCCGATCAGCCAGTGGCCCATGCCGGGCAAGACTTCGGCCGTTGCGCGGTCCCCGTACAGCGCGGCGATGCGCGCCACGGTGCTGGGCGGATTGATGCGGTCTTCGCTGCCGGTCAGGAACAGCAGGGGCGCGGTGACCTTTGCGCTGTCCACCGCGCTGGCATGGTTCATGTCCAGCGCCCAGTTCATCACCTCGAAGGTGGCCTGCCCCGATTCCGGCACGAAGCGGTCATAGACCGCGTCGCGCATGTCCTTGGGCAGCCTGTCGAGCGAATGGGCCAGCGCGACATCGCGTTGCGGTTCCAGCACCTGTTTCCAGTAGCCGGGCTGCAGATGCATCGACTGGGCGGCGCCGATCTCGAACAGGGTGGTCGGCGGCACACCCCAAGGCGCGGAAGGCGCCAGCAATATCAGCGCCGCCACATCAGTGCGCGCCGCCAGCATCTGGGCCAGCAATCCGCCCATCGAATGGCCCACCAGAATGGGCGGCGCCTTCAGCGCTTCGATCTCTTCTTCCAGGTCGGCGGCATAGTCGTCCAGACCGGTGGTGCCCAGCGCGGCGGGCGCGGGCTTCACATCGTGAAACCGCAGGGCCGGCGCGGTGACGCGGTAACCGGCCGCTTCGAATTTTTCCTTGAGCCCGTCCAGGGACCAGGGGCCGCAAAAGGCGCCATGGATCATCAGGACCGGAGAGCGTTTAGGAGAGCAAGAGCGAACGTCCGCAGAAGCCTTCACGCGTGCTTGCCCAGCGCCGCGATCACGCTGCGATAGGTGTCGCGCTTGAAAGGAACAATAAGCCCCGGCAGATTTTCCAGGCTGACCCACTGAAAGGCCGAGAATTCCGGTTCATGGCTGGTCAGGTTGATATCGGCATCTTCGCCGGTGAAGCGCAGGGCGAACCATTTCTGGCGCTGGCCTTTGTATTTTCCATGAAAGGCGACGCCGATCAGGTGGGCAGGCAGGTCATAGGTCACCCACGCGTCCATCTCGGCGATGATTTCCGCCTTGTCGGTGCCGACTTCTTCCTGCAGCTCGCGCAGGGCAGCCTGTTTGGGCGTCTCGCCATCGTCGATGCCGCCCTGGGGCATCTGCCAGCCTTCCACGGTCTGGTCTATGCGTTTGCCGACGAACACTTCACCGTTCTTGTTGAACAGCATGATGCCGACGCAAGGCCGGTAAGGCAGATCGTTATCGGGCATTTCCCCAGCAGTCTTCTCGAATGTGGCGCGCAGGATTTTGGTCATCCAAGCAGGAGCGCGGAGCGATGTGGGCCTTAAGGCCCATGAGCGAACGCGCGACGAAGTTGGGGGCCAAAAGCCCAGCGCCTTATTGTGCTTGCGGCGTGACTATGGCCGAAACCGGCACCAACACAAAGCCCCGCGCCTGCAATCCCTTTGCCCATGCGGAAATGCGCGCGATGGAAACCGGATAGAGGAAGGCGGAGCCCACGGCGCTGCCATTGGCGCGGGCCTGAGTCTCCAGTTCCGACAGGCGGCTGTCGATTTCCAGCGCGGTCTGGATGCCGTCAAGCGTGGCGTCGCTTTGCACCGCCGGCAGGCCGACCTGCGCGGCCACACTGGGCGCGACCGACTGGGTGGCAGCGCCATTGTCGAAGAAGTACAGGCCACGGCGGCCCAGATAGGTCAAAGCCGGGGACAGCGCCGAACTGTCGGACAGGAAGCGCTGGCCCAGCAGATTGGTCACCCCGGCATAGCCGGTGAAGCGCGACAGCGCCCAGGAAAGCCTTTGCAGGTTGGCGGCTTCATCCTGGCCGGCGCGCAAGGTGTGCGGGCCAGGATCGCTGTCGGGGAAATCGAACGGCTCCATCGGCACCTGGAGCAGAACTTCATGGCCGCGGCCACGCGCCTGCGTCACCCATTCGCCGACATCGGCCGCATAAGGCGCAAAGCCCAGCGTGACGCCCGCCGGCAGATTATCCAGCGCGGCCTTGGTGGCGGTGGCCGAAACGCCCAACCCGCTGACCACGATGGCGATCTTGAATTTTCCGGCAGCCGCGGGTGCCGCATAAGCGGTCATCGGCTTGCGCCCGTCATCGGCGATACGGGGCAGCGGACCCGAAGGCGTATTCTCGATCAGCGCCGGATCGGCCAGCAGCGCCTTGCCGGCATAGATCGGCTGGGTCACGGCGGCGGGCGCGGCAAGCGTTTGGGATGTCGCGGCGGCGGCGGGACCGGCGGCCTGGGCCGCAGCCGGGCCGTGCGCATCGGCGCTTTCACCCAGTTCCAGCGAAATGCCGGGCGCGGCGGGGCGGCCGAACAGTGTTATCGCCAGGATTCCCGCGGCGAACAGGCAGGCGGTGAAAGAGCAGGCGAACGCCAAAGCGCGCCCGGACTTGGACACGGCAAACCCTTCTGCGGAATCGACAGCAGCAGCCATGCGCCTATTTATGAACGGGCATGGTTAGGTAAGGGTTAATTCTGTTAATGACCCTCTCCGGTTTCAGCTTCCGCGAAGCTTCGCTTCGCACGCTGAAACCACCTCCCCCTCTTGTGCGCTGCGCGCACGAAGGGGAGGCGGGCCTGTGTTTTCGTTTAAAGTTTAGCGGGCCGGGGTGGCGGCGTTGGCGGTCTTGGCCGGCGGCGGCGTGGTGACCGAGGCCACCGTCATCTTGCCGCGCAGCAGGTCCAGCGCATAGGCAAGCTGGAAGTCGTCATACTTGGTGCCCGCCGCCGGCTTGATCACCGGCGCGTTGGCGCGCTTGGCCGGCACCGGTTCGCCCGACAGATGGCCGCGCAGGTCGGCTTCCGATCCGCGCGCCAGCTTGGGCACATTGGCTTCGTCGCCCTGCGCCACCTGGATGTCCGGCACGATGCCTTGCGCCTGGATCGAATGACCCGACGGCGTGAAATAGCGCGCCGTGGTCAGGCGCAGCGCGCCGCGGCCTTCGCCCAGCGGGATGATGGTCTGCACCGAACCCTTGCCAAAGCTGGTCAGGCCGATGACGGTGGCGCGCTTGTGGTCCTGCAAGGCGCCCGCAACGATTTCCGACGCGCTGGCGCTGCCGGCATTGATCAGGATCACGATCGGCTTGCCCTCGGCGATGTCGCCGCCCTTGGCATCATAGCGCTGGGTATCTTCGCTGCGGCGGCCGCGCGTCGACACGATCTCGCCGGTGCCCAGGAAGTCATCCGACACTTGAATGGCTTGATCCAAGAGACCGCCCGGATTGTTGCGCAGGTCCAGCACATAACCCTTGATGCCGGGACCGATCTGCTTCTTCAGTTCGCGCACCGCGCGTTGCAGGCCATCAGCGGTCTGTTCGTTGAAACCGGGCATGCGCACATAGCCGATATCGCCTTCGCGGCGGAACGCGGCGGCATCGACGCGCACGATGGCGCGCACCAGCGTCACGTCAAACGGCTTCTTTTCGCCTTCGCGCAGGATGGTCAGCGTGATCTTGCTGCCCGCCGGGCCGCGCATCTTGTCGATCGCTTCATTCAGCGGCAGGCCCTGGATCGAACCGCCATCGATGCCGGCGATGCGGTCGCCCGACTTGATGCCCGCGCGGCTGGCGGGCGTGCCGTCGATCGGCGAGATGACCTTGATCAGCCCGTCTTCCTGCGTGACTTCGATGCCGACGCCGCCGAACTGGCCCTTGGTGGTGATCTGCATGTCGCCATACGACTTGGCGTCCATGTAGCTGGAATGGGGATCGAGATTGGACACCATGCCCTGGATGGCGGCGTCGATCAGTTCGCTGTCCTTGACCGGACGCACATAATTGGCGCGCACGCGTTCGAAGGCGTCGCTGAACAGGTCGAGCTGGCCGTATGCGCTGGCATCGTTGGCGCCCTTGGCTTCGGGCAGCGCAACCAGGGCCACGGCGAAACCGCCGACCAGACCCAGACTGACCAATGCAAACTTATTCATGTGCCGTTCGCCTTTCCAACTGCGGGGCGCAGATTCAACTTCAACCATGGCGCGGGATTCTGGCCATGACCGCCGTGACGTAACTCAAAATACAGCCGGTTGTCCGATCCTTGGGCGGGCATGGTTCCAACCGGCTCGCCTGCCAGCAATTGATCGTTCGGCTTTACCGTCCCGCGTCCCAGTCCCGCCAGGACCACATCGTAGCCGGTGGTGATTTCCAGGATCAAGACTTGTCCCATCTTATGGTAAGGGCCCGCGAAAAGAACCTTGCCGTCGGACGGCGTAATCACCTGGGCGCCGGCCCGGGTTGCATAGGAAAGGCCGGGACTGGCCGTGTTCCCGCCGCTGACCACGGTTCCGACCACCGGCTCCATAAGCGAGTTTTTGGCCAGCCCCCCGGCGGAACCGCCATTCGCCGCTGTCACAAAGACCACGCTCTGGTCGGGGGTTCCATTCTGGCGCAGGCTGCGCACCCTTGCTGCCAGCGCCTGGAAGTCGGCCGCTTCGCGGGCGATCACCGCCAACTGGGCTTTCAGGCTGCCATAGGCCTCGGCCGCGCCCGCCGCTTCCTTCTCTTTCTGGATCAAAAGCGTGTCCAGTTCGCCGCGCGCGATGGTTAAGCGCCGTCCGGTATCGGCGGCCTGGTGGCGCTGCTGTTCCAGCGCCGCGCGGCTGCGCTTCAGGCCATCGATACGGCGCGACAGGCTGGCGGCCTGGGCATAGACCGATGGCAGCGACGAGCCGATCAGCATGGCGCCCCGCGCGGCCCCCAGCGCGTCACCCGGATGCATCGCCAGCGCCGGCGGCATGTCGTGCTGCAGGCGTTGCAGCACCGCCAGCAATTTGGTCACCGCCACGCGGTCGTTTGCGAAGCCGGCGCTGAGGCGCTTGTTTTCCGCTTCCAGTTTCTCGATCTGTACATCCGCGTCGATGCGGGCGCGTTCCAGTCCCTCGATCCGCGCGGCGGTGGCGATCAGGCGGCGGCGCAGCTCCAGCGCCTCGGCCGCCAGCGCATCGCTCTTCACTTTGGCGCTGGCCAGTTGCGGCTGACCCTGCTTCAGTTCCGACGACAGGCTTTGCAGTTGCTGCGCCGTGGACGGCAGTGTCGCCAGCGTCTTGCCCGGCAGGGCGCGTGACAGGTCGAGCGGAATTTCACGCACATCACTGCGAATATCGCTGCGCAAAGCCGGACGCGGCGTGGGCCGGATGGGCGCCATCACCTTTTTGGGTTTCTGGGCCAGCGCGGCGCAAGTCGGCGTCAGCAGGACGGCGGCAAGAAAAAAGGGAAGCCCGGCCTTCACGCGCCTTTGACCAGCAAGGAATGCCCGCTCATCGCCGCGGGCTGGGAGAGGCCCATCATATCCAGCAGCGTCGGCGCGACATCGGCCAGCCGTCCGTTGGTGAGCGTGCCGTCCACGCCATACGCGATCACCGGCACGTCCAGCGTGGTGTGCGCCGTGTAAGGCTCGGCGCTGGCGGGATCGACCATCATTTCGATATTGCCGTGATCGGCGGTGAGCAGCATCACGCCGCCCGCTTTATCCAAAGCCGTGATCAACCGGCCCAGACACACATCGATCGTGTCCACCGCCTTGATGGCCGCGCTCATGATGCCGGTATGTCCGACCATGTCGGGATTGGCGTAGTTGCAGACGATCAGATCGTATTTGCCGCCGGCAATCGCCTCTTCCAGTTTTTCGGTGACTTCATAGGCGCTCATTTCCGGCTTGTGGTCGTAGGTCGCCACCTTGGGGCTGGGCACCAGGATGCGGTCCTCGCCGTCGAACACCTGCTCGCGCCCGCCATTCAGAAAGAAGGTGACATGTGCGTATTTCTCGGTCTCGGCGATGCGCAACTGCTTCAGCCCCTGCCGCGACACCACCTCGCCCAGCGTTTCGCGCACGTCTTCGGGCGGGAACACCGAAGCCATCAGCGTCTTGAGATGTTCGGAATATTCGGTCAGCCCCGCCGCCGCGCCGAACTGCGGCACTCTCGCGCGGGAAAAACCGTCAAAGCCCTTGTCCAGCAAGGCCGCGGAAATCTCGCGCGCGCGATCAGCGCGGAAATTGGCGAACAGCAACACGTCGCCATCTTCCACCCCCGCATAGTCGCCCAGCACGCAGGGAACCAGAAATTCGTCGGTAATGTCTTCGGCGTAGGACGACTCGATGGCCGCGCCCGCATCGTCAAACCGGCGCGCCGAGGCATCGATGATGGCGTTGGTACATTTTTCCACCCGGTCCCAGCGCTGGTCGCGGTCCATGGCGTAGAAGCGTCCTGACAAGGTCGCCAGACGAACGCCCGCCAGACCGGCAATGTCGGACAGGAACTTGGCAACGAAGCCGCCGGCGCTTTTGGGCGGGGTGTCGCGTCCGTCCAGAAAGGCATGCACGAACACCGGCACGCCCGCCGCGCTGGCGATCTTCACCAGCGCGGCCATGTGATCCTGATGGCAATGCACGCCGCCGGGCGACATCAGGCCCATGATGTGGACCGCGCGCTGGGCGCTTTTGGCTTTATCAATCAGCGCGAGCAGCACGGGGCGCCGCGCCAGGCTGCCATCTTCGATGGCGACGTCGATGCGCGGCAGATCCTGCGCCACGATGCGGCCGGCGCCGATATTCATGTGACCGACTTCGGAATTGCCCATCTGGCCCTTGGGCAGGCCCACGGCATTGCCGCTGGTTTCCAGCAGGGCATGCGGACAGGTGGCCAGGAGCCGGGTGTAGTTGGGTGTGGAACCCTGGGCGATGGCATTGTCCGGGGCGGGGTCGGCGCGCCAGCCCCAGCCGTCGAGAATGCAGAGCAAAGCGGGGCGTTTGCGGATCATGGCGGGAAAATAGGAAGCCCTGCCCCCCCTGTCCATGCATTTGAAGGCGTTAGCGGAAATCAGGCCCCGTGGCCCAGAGCACCAGCGACTTTCGCACCCCCCGGGTCACCGGGGTGACCCGGTGCAGGAAGAAGGACGGAAAGGCGATCACGGTGCCGCGGCTGCGCGGGGCGGTGACCGGTAGGCTGTCGATCTGGAACTGCAGCTCGCAGCCCTCGTAATCGGCCGGATCACTGAGCTGGACGCTGAGGGAAATCTTGCGCGGCTTGAAATTCTTGTGCCCGAAATCGATGTGCCAGTCGTAATGGCCGCCCTGCCGCCCGTCATAGATGGTGTATTGCAGGTTCTCCAATCCCGTCAGGTCGAAGCGGTAGAAGTCGGTATTGAGCCGCTGCACGATCTGGGCGAGCCGCTCATAGAATTTCTGTGTCTCGGGGCCGTGTTCGATCCAGGCCAGATCGGTGATCCGCACCGTCTCGATCGTATCGCTCTTGCCTTCGATCGTGCCCTTGCTGTGCAGCAGCGCATCGCCATAGGTGACAATCGCATCCACTTCAGAGGGTGAAAGCGCGCCTTCCCAGGCCACGAAAGGCCCCTGAACCAATGGTGCTGACACAGTCATCGAAACTCCGGACCTGCGGCCCAGATCACCAGCGACTTGCGGATGCCGGCCTCGATAGGGGTTACACGATGCAGCATAAATGACGGGAAAGCGATCAGTGTTCCGCGCTTGCGGGGCGCGGCCTGCCGCCAGTCGCCATGAATTTCCAGATCGCAACCGCGATAGGCATCTTCATCCGACAGTTGCAGGCTGAGCGAAATCTTGCGCGGTGCTTCCTGCGCGTTGCCGTGATCCTTGTGCCAATCGAAGTGCCCCCCTTTGGCGCCGTCATAGACGGTGTACTGAAAGCTTTCCGACAGGGCGTACAGTTCGTAGCGGAAGAACTGCTCGTTCAGCTGCAGCACGATTTCCTCCACCCGGTGATACAGCCAGGCGGTGTCGGGATTGCGCTCGATCCAGGCAACCTGGGTGACGCGGATGGAATCGTATTGCGCGCGATAACCCGACAGATCGGCCTTGCTTTTGGCCAGGCTGTCGCCATACGCCTCGATCCGGTCGAGTTCGGCATTGGTGAAAGCCCCTTCCCACACCACATGCTCACCCGCAGACGCGGGTACAGTCGCGGGACGCGATAATAACATTTGACGAGCTTCCGGCGCAGGCTTTGCAGGCCTATTTGAACTCCGGTCCCACCGCCCAGACAACGAGTGATTTGCGCACACCCGATGTTATCGGTGTCACGCGATGCAGGACGTAAGACGGGAACGCCACGACCGCGCCGCGCGAGCGTGGCGCGATGTCGGTCTCATTTCCGCCGCGAACTTCCAAATTGCAGCCCTGATAATTCGCGCCATCGCTCAACTGTACGCTTAGCGACAATTTGCGAGGTTCCTGATCGGGGGCGCCATAATCGCGGCCATAATCCTTGTGCCAATCAAAGTGGCCGCCTTCGGTGCCGTCATAGAAAGCGTACTGAAATGTCACTACGCCCGACAGGTCGTACCGAAAGAACTGCGCATTGATCCGCAGCACCACTTCTTCCATGCGGGCATAGAAACTTTCGGTCTGCGGGTTGCGCGGAAACCAGGCCACCCGCGTGATGCGAATGCTGTCGCGCCCCGAAGCCTTGGCCTGCAGCTCCGCCCGTTCCTGCGTGAGGCTGTCGCCATAGCGTTCGACCGCATCCAGCTCGGCCGCCGTAAAAAGATTTTCCCATGCCACCAGTCCGCCCGGCATGATGACCGGCGCCGATGTGGGATTGAAAAAAGACATGCATGCCCCCCAGCTGCTGTTCTTATTCTATGCAACGCCCTTCACTTGAACTTCGGCCCTGTAATCCAGATCACCACCGACTTTCGCGTGCCGCTGGTAATCGGCGTCACGCGATGCAGAACATAAGACGGAAACGCAATCACCACGCCTCGCTCCCTTGGCGCGGTTTCCACCAGTCTGCCCGCATGGAACTGCAGGTCGCAACCCTCATATTGCGAACCATGCGAAAGCTGCAGCGAAAAGGACAGTTTGCGCGGCACTTCCACAAAGCCCTGATCGACATGCCAGTCGAAATAGGCCTGCTCCTGCCCGTTATAGATTGTATACTGGAACAGTTCGGAGAAACCGCTGATCGAGAATTGCCACAACTGGTCGTTCAGGGTGCGGGCGATCCGCTCCATCCGGACATAGAACCAGTCGGTCTCGGCATTGCGCGCGATCCAGGCGGTGCGCGAGATGCGCGACGCGTCGTCTTCTTTTCCCTGGGGCGCATCGCCAGCGACCGTGGCCTTTGCCGTGGTCAGGCCATCGCCATAGGCCTCGATGCGGTCCAGCTCGGCGGGTGTGAAGGCGCCGCCCCAGGCCGCGAAGGGCAGCGTCGATCCATATTGTCCGTTCCCCTGGCTCATCAGCGAAACTTCGGCCCGGTGGTCCAGACGACCAGCGACTTTCGCACGCCAGCGGTGATCGGCGTCACCCGGTGCAGCACGTAAGACGGAAACGCCACCACCGTGCCGCGGTCACGCGGCGCGATTTCGACATTGCCGCCGGCGCAGAATTCCAGGTTACACCCCTGATACTGCGACGGATCGGTGAGCTGCACCGTCATCGACAATTTGCGCGGCGCCGGAAGCGGCCCGTGATCGACATGCCAGTCATAATGGCCGCCTTCATTGCCGTGATAGACGGTGTACTGGAAATTCTCGCTGAAGCCGCGCAGGTCATACTGATAGGTCTGGTCGTTCAGCGATTGCGCCACGGCCTGCATGCGTGCGCACAGCCAGAGCGTGTCGGGGTTGCGGTCGATCCAGGCGGTGTGGGTGATGCGAAGACGTTCCGCCGCCGCTACATGATCACCCGGCGCCGTGCCCGCAAGCTGAACCCGTTCGGGCATCAGGCTGTCGCCATCCGCCACGATGCGGTCGATTTCCGCGGGCGTGAAGGCATCCGCCCAAGCGTTGAATGTCAGCATGGCAAGGCGATTTTCTTCCGTCATTGACGTCGACGTTAGGACCTGATTCCGGCTTAGTCCATGCGACGATTCTTGCGCCGTTCTTTGCCGCATATGCGAAACGCGGGCCGCACCTGGCCGCAACTGGGGACGAACGAATATCCCTGGTACGCCAGCACCCGCGTGCTGTCACCCAGGAAATTCGGGGACTGGGAAAGCCTGATGCCGGATGTGGCGGATGAGCTGGAAGTGTTCGCTTCGGGCGCGGAACGCCGCGAACTGGTTTAGTCACACATCAGTGTGAAGGGCCGTCCGCGCGATTTGGGCTTCCAGCCTTCCGCGATAGCGGCGCGCACGTCATCGGCCAGGCGGTGGACATTGACGTCGGGCCGCGCCGTGCGGCCGCCCGGCAGCTCCTGAAACGGATATTCCAGGATCAGCTCGCGGCGTTGTTCGTCGCTGCGTTCCACCGACAGGCGCAGGCCAACATGGTCGCCATTGGCGCTCCAGATCTGTTCGCTTTTGAGCGTCCAGCGCAGCGGCCAACCATCCACTTCCAGCGTGCCGGTCAGCTCTCTTTTTCGGCGTTGAGTCATGCGCCTTCATATCACAGGCGCGCAGGCACGGCACAAGCCGCTTATTGTTGCTGCTGTTGCTGCTGGTGATACAGCCTTTCGGGCATCGAGGGCGTCGGGGTCGGCGACGTCATCGGCCGCGTAACCTTCAAGAAATCCTCGTGGCGCACCGGGGCCTGGGTCGGTTCCAGCGACACGGCGATCGACAATTCGCTGTCCGCGCCGCCCTTGTAGGTGCCGCGCGTCGGCGGCACGTCGGAATAATCGCGGCCCACCGCGGCGCGGATATGGCGTTCACAGGCCATGATGTTGTTGGTGGGATCGAACCCGACCCAGCCCAGGCTGGGCAGATAGGCTTCGACCCAGGCATGGGTGGCGTCGGCGGTGCTGCGGTCGCGCGAACCCTTGTGATAGAGATAGCCGGAGACATAGCGGCAGGGAATGCGCCAGACCCGGCCGATGGCGGTCATGATGTGCGCGAAATCCTGGCAGACACCGCGGCGCTGTTCCAGCGCCACTTCGATGGGCGAATTCACTTCCGTCACGCCGCTCTGATACTCGAAGGAATCATAGATGGTGCGCTGAAGCGTCTTGAGCGCCGTCAGCGGGTCGCCTTCTGGCTTGGACAGGTCGGCGATGCGCATGAAGGCTTCAAGTTCCGGCGAAGGCCGCGCGAACTTTGACGGCTCCAGCATGTCGAAATGATCGTCGCTGAGATTGAAGGCGTTGTACCGGCCCCATTCCAGCGCGTCGAGATGTTCGGGCAGCGGGCGCATCTGGCCGATTTCCACCACCGCCTGCGCTTCGATGCGCAGCTCTTCATGCTCGCGCAGCATGTTGAAGTGATAGACCGCGTTGCCCAGGTGATCGGTATAGGCATAGAGCTGGGCGCGGGGATTGGTGGCGATCTGGAACGAGCGCAGCGTCTGCGGCCCTTCCGAGCGGGGTTGCATGCGCAATTCCATCACTGCCTCGCGCACCGGCGCATTGTAGCGGAAACGGGTAACATGGCGGATCGAGTAGAACATTACAGACCCCGCGAATTTGCGACGAAAATTCGCCTCATAAAACAGTCTCCGCGCCATAGGTGATGTAGGATGAGTACAGCGCCTTATGGATCTGCTCGCACTGCTTGGTGATGTCGGCGATGAAGGGCGCAACGCCGCCCGCCATCAACTCGTCCACCTGGCCGAAATCCACCGCCGCCTTCAGCCGTCCCGCAAGCCGTTCCACCGCGGCGCGGCGGGCAGGCGGCGCGCCCGGCGCCACGCGGGCCAGGGCCTCGGTCATGCGGTCGACCGAGAAACAGATGGAGTGCGGGAATTCCGGATCGAACAGCAGGAATTCGGCGATTTTCTGCGGCCGGATCGACGCGGTATAGCGCTTGGTATAGGGCTCCCAGGCGGTGCAGAATTTCAGCAGCACCAGCCAGTCGAAATATTTCGGGCCGCTTTCGCTGTTCTGCGCGGCGGCGCTGAAATGCAGGTCGAGCAGACGGCCCAACTGTTGCACCCGTTCGATATGCCGGCCCAGTTCCAGGAAGTACCAGCCTTCGCCATGGCTGAGCGTCGAGTAGGTCACGCCTTCCAGCGCGTGCATTTCTTCCAGCGCCTCGCGGAACAGGCGCGCCGGTGTGTGAATCCAGATGGAATCGATCGTGACCGGCGACATGCGCAAGTACAGCCGGTTGAGATTTTCCCAGACCTCGTTGGACAGCGCTTCGCGCACCTGGCGGGCATTGTCGCGCGCCGCCGCCAGGCTGTTGATCAGCGACGTATCATTGTCGCGGTCGAAGGCCAGATATTGCGTGATGGCGAACGCATCATGCGACGCTTCCCTTTTTTCGCCGGTCAGCGCCTCGGTGACCCGCGCCCAGCTTGCGGCGGCGTCTTCGGGCGTCTGGTCGACCATGGATTCCAGCTTCACCGCAATCAGGCGGGCGGTGTGCTCGGCCCGCTCGGTATAGCGGCTCATCCAGTACAAAGAGTCTGCGACGCGGCTCAACATATTACTGGCTCAACACCCACGTATCTTTCGAACCGCCGCCTTGCGATGAATTGACCACTAGGCTGCCGCGCTTCAAGGCGACGCGGGTCAGCGCGCCGGGCACGATCTTGGTTTCGGCGCCGTGCAGGATGAAGGGCCGCAAATCGACATGCCGCGCCTCCACGCCGCTGCCGATGAAGGTCGGCGCGGTGGAAAGCTGGATGGTGGGCTGGGCGATATAGTTTTCGGGATCGGACTTGATCTTCTGCGCGAAGTCTTCGCGTTCGGCCTGCGAAGCGTGCGGGCCCACCAGCATGCCGTAACCGCCGCTTTCGCCCACCGCCTTCACCACCAGCTTGTCGAGGTTGGCCAGCACATGGCTGAGCGATTTTTCCTCGCGGCAGAGGAAGGTTTCAACATTGTCCAGGATCGGCTCTTCGGCGAGATAATAGCGGATCAGGCGCGGCACATAGGCATAGACCGCCTTGTCGTCGGCCACGCCGGTGCCCAGCGCGTTGGCGATCATCACATTGCCGGCGCGATAGGCGTTGAACAGGCCGGGCACGCCCAGCGCGCTGTCTTCGCGGAAAATCAGCGGATCGACGAAATCGTCATCGATGCGGCGGTAGATCACGTCGATGCGCTTCAGGCCCGACGTGGTGCGGGTATAAACGACATTGTCGTTCACCAGCAGGTCGCGGCCTTCCACCAGTTCCACGCCCATCTGGCGCGCCAGGAAGGCGTGCTCGAAATAGGCGGAGTTGAAAACGCCCGGCGTCAAAATCGCGATGGAAACGTCTTCGTGGAACGGCACCAACGAGCGCAAGGTCGCCAGAAGTTCCAGCGGGTAATGCTCGATGGGGCGCACGCCCATGGAGCGGAACACCGCCGGGAAGGCGCGGCGCACCACGTCGCGATTGGCCAGCATGTAGCTGACGCCTGATGGCACGCGCAGATTGTCTTCCAGCACGACGAAATCGCCGGCTTCGTTGCGCACCAGATCGCTGCCGCAGATATTGACGTAAGCGCCATGCGGCACCGGCAGCCCGCGCATCTCGCGGCGGTAATGCTTGGAGCCTTAGATCATCGAACGCGGCACGACGCCGTCCTTCAGCACCCGGCCGTCGCCATAAATGTCGCGCAGGAACAGATTGAGCGCGAGAATGCGCTGGGTCAGGCCGCGTTCGATGCGGTCCCATTCCTTGGCGGTGACGATGCGCGGCAGCC
>Ga0222713_10000973_pt1 | contig 32780 bp, 25 predicted proteins | sample C33_649DmetaG_FD_165061 | JGI IMG/M metagenome (GOLD analysis project Ga0222713, IMG submission 165061) | Estuarine water microbial communities from San Francisco Bay, California, United States - C33_649D | ecosystem: Environmental > Aquatic > Marine > Unclassified | place: USA: California... | reverse complement strand
TTGAGCAATGGCTGCTTGGTCTTGGGCCTTTGCAAAGGAGGCCCAAATTCCCAAAATCAAAGCAAGGAGAAGCCTTTTGTTCATGCCATCCAATCAGAGGGTTCAATCTGCTTTTCGACCATTTGTCGATACAGGCCGTTTTCGAGATTCATCAGTTCTGGGTGGCTGCCGATTTCTAAAATCTGGCCATGCCGCATCACCGCAATGCGGTCTGCGTGGCGCACAGTGCTGAGTCGATGGGCAATGACCAAGGCGGTTCGACCCTTCATGAGCTCAATCAGTGCTTTTTGAACCCAAGCCTCGCTTTCGGCATCCAAGGCACTGGTGGCCTCATCGAGGATCAACAATTGAGGGTTGCGAATGATGGCTCTGGCCAGAGCTACCCGCTGTTTTTGACCACCCGAAAGCAAAACCCCGCGATCTCCGACTAAGGTGTCATAACCATCTGCAAATGCGGTAATGAAATCGTGGGCATAGGCTTTTTGAGCGGCCTGTTCAATTTGCTCTTGGGTGGCATTTGGGTTGCCGTATCGTATGTTATCGCCAATGCTACCGGCGAATAGTACAACTTCTTGGGGCACGAAAGCCATGTGCTGGCGGTAGGTTTTCAAGGGTAAATCGTGTATGGAGGTATCTCCTAAAAGAATTTGGCCCGCTTGGGGTTCGTAAAATCGATACAGGAGCTGAGCCACGGTGCTCTTGCCTCCCCCCGAAGGACCTACCAAGGCCAGGGTTTCGCCGGGTTTCAGGGTCAAGTTGAATTCGCCCTTGAAAACCGCATTGTCAGGGCGACTGGGGTAAGCGAATTGCACGTTTTGAATGCGCAATTCTTGGTCAAATGGAGGGACTCGATCAGCGTTTGGCTCTGAAGAAAATTCGGTAGGGCTATCGATCAAATCCAATACCCGTTCAACCGATCCCAAAGTCTTTTGTATTTGCACGAACTGCTCGGCCATGCCGCCAATGGAACCACCTACAAATCCAGTTAGCAACATGAAATTAACCAATTCCCCAACACCCATCTCGCCGGCATGAACCATGGCTAAGCCTCGGTAAATGAGCCATACAATGCTGCCGAATAAACACAGAATGATGAAGCTTGAGAAGGCACCCCTCCAATACCCACGCCAAACGCTCTCCTTCATCAACTGCGTGCTGTTGGCGGTGTAGCGCTCTGATTCGAAGTCCTCGTTGCTGAAAGCTTTGACATTCACAATGCCGCTCAAAGCTTCTTCTGCGATGACATTGTTCGAGGCAGTGAAGTCTTGAACTTGACGGGAAATTTTGCGAATGAATCGCCCGAAAAACAAGGCGACTATGACTATAACTGGGAAGCTTCCCAGCATGAGCAAAGCCAGATCGGCGCTGGTCTTGAAAATCATGATCAGGCCTGCTACCATGATCAATATTTGGCGAATGAACATGGCCAAATTTGTGGTAAACGTATCTTGGATTTGGGCAATGTCAGCGCTGAAACGGCTGAGCAAATCACCGCGGTTGTGGCTGTGGTGAAAGGCCATATTTTGACCAATGACGCTGCGAAATAAATCACGGCGCAAGCCCAGGGTCATGCCTTCGGTTACCTTGACATAGATGGCCATGCGCCCAAAACTAAAAAGGGCTTGAACGGCAAAGAGAACTACAAACCAACGGGCAACGGTATACAGGGTTTCTAAATTCGGTGCGGTTTGAATGCCTTTGGGGTCATATACGAAAATGCCGTCGAGCATGTCGCCCAAGAACTTGGGGAATAAGACCGAAGAACCCGCTGAAATGGCTAGAAAGAAGGTTCCCAAGGCAAACAACCAGCGGTTGGCTGGCGACATGTACCGAAACAGACGGGTAGATTGGCGAAAACTCGCCCAGCTGAATTTGCTCTTGGGTAGGTCTCGTTCGAGTTGCTCGCGCCTTGACATGAGAACAAAGTTCCGCAATTTGGGGGATGTGGCCCCGATTGTTTGTTAAAGAATGGAAATGATTCGTTCGATTCTTGGGTCCTGCCTGCGTGATTTTTTCTATGCGCCTATTTGTTGCCAATGTTCCAGGGCCCTCGAAAGCCCGGTTTCTCCCTTGTGCTTGTCTTGCGAACTGCGGCTTCCTTATGCGTGCCGGACCTTTGGCCAGACCCACAATTTGCAGGCGCGATTGGCAGGTCGAACGCGTTTGGCTGCCTCGGGCTATTTTCTGGAATTTCGAAAAGGCTCGAGTGGGGCTCAATTGATTCATCAAATAAAATATGACACGGCTCTGAACCTGGCTCAGTATTGGGCACAAGTTTGGTCTCGAAGTCTAACGTTCGAAGGCATTTGGCAAAAAAGCATTTTGGTTTCGGTGCCTCCCAATCGCTGGAAATCGAGGTTGAGGGGTTACCACGCCGCTTGTGAATTGGCCGATTATTTGGGGGAGTATTTAGGCCTAGATGTAAATCATAACTTATTGAATAGAAAATGGATAACTCGATCTCAGACCCGCTTGGGACGGTCCGATCGCTGGGACAACTTACAGGGCGTTTACCGCTGGAGCGGAGCCCCCATTCCCGATACTCCCTTGATCTTGGTAGACGACGTGGTGACCACCGGTGCGACAGTTGAAGCTTGCCTGAAAATCTTGCAAAAGCAGACGGCCCAACCTCTAGGCTTGTTGAGCTTGGCCTATACGGTTTAAGCCCGATAAAAAACCGTATTTTTGAATCTACGAGTATTATGAAAAAGTTTGCCCTCGCCATTTTGGCTTTGTTGGCCGGTCAATTGACCGCTCAGATCAATCCTTTCGGTTTGGCTGGAATTTCCGTTCCCCAGTACATGGTGAGCGGAACGAGTAACCGCATTCCTGTGGTATTTCGCATGCGGGTTTTCGGTCTGCAGCCCAATACCCAGTATCAGTATGTGACCCGCGCCATCACTTCGGCTGATTTTGGTAGCACCACTTTGGTTTCTGGAGCGGGAAATGCCTTCTACTTCAATTCCAACGGGAACATCAAGTATTTGACCACTGCGGGTATCAACAGCAGCAACCAAAGTGACACCTTCACCACCGACATGTTTGGTGATTATGAGGGTTGGTTTGGCATTTCTCAAACGGGCAACTCGCGCTTCAATGCCGGTAGCCACATCTACCCCCATATTGTCGCCGTAAGCTTGAACAAACAAGACACCTTGCGGGCTTATTGCAGCGATTCCATTACCGTACTGGCTTTTGGATCTGGCAGTGGAGATTGTTCGGCCATTTGGGGCGAGAGCCAAGCAGCAGCCAAATCAGTAGTAGCCTTGTGGGACGATGCCAATGGTCCAATGAGCGGCCAGCGGCCTTTGGCCATGACCATGGTTGAATCGATGGGATTGACCAACTTCACCAGCCAAGCCTCATTTTACTCGAGCAACGTATCGGGTGTGAAAGGCAACTGGGGTACCATTTTCCCAAATAACTTGAGCAAAGGCATCAAGGCTGTTTCCAACTATTCTTTCAAAGACAACAAATTGGTTCATGCCAATACCGATGCTGACGGCATTTGGGGTCCCGATAAAATCAATACCGTTAATGCCAGCAATGGTTCTACCGCTGTTAAATTGAGCAACGATGCGGCGGCCCTGGTACCCACCAAAATCGAATTCTGGGCCCGTACCAGCAATACCGCCGAAGGCAAAACCAGCCACCAAATCTTCGTATCGCGCAAGTACTCGAATGACACGAATCAGTCGGTGCGCATCAGCTTGGTGGGTGGAACAGCAACGGCTAGCAAGGATTTCTCTATCAGCATGCCTCAAACCTTGGTCTTCAAGGCGGGTGCGGCTGTTCTTGATACCCTAACGCTAACCATTGACGATGACAACATTCAAGAAGGGGATGAAACCGTCGTTTTCCGTTTGGACCAGGCACAGAATTGCACCATTGGAACCGAGGTGGCCCACACCATCACCATCGCCGATAACGATACTGCTACCATTTCGGTTCAACCCCTGAGCATTGTCAAAGAAAATGCCGGTACTATTGGTGTATGGGTGAAATTCGACAAGCCTGTTTCCAAGGCTTCTAAACTGCAATTGATTGTCAAGCGCCAAGGTGACTCAACCTTGATTCCCGCTGAATTCAAGTTGGGTGCTAGCGAGCGCGACTCGATCTTTGACTTGGGATCTGAAAACGGTGCAGACAGCATCATGATTTTCGCTAAAATTTCTGATGACATCAAAGCCGACCCCAACGATACGGTGATCTTGGCTCTGCGTCAGCTCAGCGGCAACTGCTTAGTTTCATCTGACAGTTTGGCCACCTTGGTCATGTTGGATAATGACGGTCCTTCTTACATTCAGTTCGTAGACAATAAGATCACCGTAAACGAAACCGATGCCAGCTTCAAGGTGAAAATCAAGGTGATCAGCAAAACCGATGCTGGGGGAGACTTCACCTTGCGTTTGTTGCCCAACTTGAGCACGGCTAAAGAGGGTTCAGACTTTACATTCAACCCCACTTCTAAAATCATCAACATCAACAGCAATACGCCTGATGTCATTGAGATAACGGTTTCCATCAAAGACGACACCGAATACGAACCCAGCGAAACCATCAAGTTTGGTTTGGGCAAGCTGAGCAACGTAGTCATCACAACTCCTGATACTTTCTACGTAACCATGTTGAACGATGATATGCCCATGTACACCATAGGCCAAATCAATAACCAGAGCGGTGCCGCCATGACGGCTGATTCTTTGGGTGTTCGCTGCCGCGTTCGCGGTACCGTTCACAGCAGCAACATGCGCAGCGGCTCCATGAGCTTTACCATCGCCGATGCTACCGGTGGCATGGGTGTATACAGCACCAATTTCTTCGGGTACTCGCCACAAGTAGGTGACTCTGTCTTGATTCAGGGCAAAGTGGGTCAGTTCATGGGCTTGGTTCAAATGGACAACTTGGATACGGTTATTTTGATTGCCAACAACCGCAATTTGACCGCCAAAACCCAGGTGACTCAGGTTGATGAGAGCACCGAAAGCCAATTGGTTTGGTTCCGTCGGGTGAAGTTGGTAGACCCCAGCGAGTGGCCAACCACTGCCTTGGCTGCCAACAAATATGCCTATGTGCGCATCATGGGCACTACCGGTCGAATCGATACCTTGAACATCGATGCTGAAACCGATTTGGATGGCACAACCGCTCCCAGTGGCTACTTGAATATCACGGGTATTGGCATGCAGTTCGATGGTACCAACCCTTATAAGAGCAATTATGTTCTGACCCCACGCGGTTGGAGCGATATCGTCAGTGCTCCCCTGCCCACTGTCAATTTTGCCAATGGCGTAACGGCTACCATCACCGAATTGGCTGACTCTTTCCGCATGGATTTCAGCATCATCCCCGCTGATGAAAACTTCACATTTGACGTTGCAGTAGCTTCGGCCACTGCTGTTTCACCCACCGATTACAACTTCGCTACCCGCACCATCAACGTAGCCAAGAACAACAGCGTGTATACCATTCGTTGCAACATCAGCGATGACGATGTGTACGACGGCGATAAGCAGATTGTGTTTGCCATTCGCAACGTGCAAGGTCCTGCTGCCATTGGCGCTGACTCCTTGTTGACTTTGACCATTACCGACAACGAGGTGAACGCTGTATTGAGTCTTTCAGCCTTGGGTGCTCAACTGTTCCCCAATCCTGCTCAGGATCAGGTTACCTTGCGTTCTTCACAAGACATTGCTTCGGTTGAAGTATTGGATATGCAGGGTCGTTTGGTTTTGGGTATGGACGCGCGCGGAAGCCGCGAATTGAGCATCGATACCCGCAACTTGAACGGAGTGTATGTTGTTCGTATGACCACCAGCTCAGGTGCTGTGGCCAGCGAGCTATTGCAAGTGCGTCGTTAATCGACCTTATAACTAAGCCCTTTTTCTCCAGCCTCGACCGCCAGGTCGAGGCTTTCTTTTTGTGGGACTATGGGACAAGCATAGCCATCGGTGTAGAAGCAATAGGGGTAGTAGGCATAGTTGAAATCAATGTATCCTGATTCGGCATCTACTTCTACGTAGCGGCCTCCCTTGTAGGTCGCTTTTCCGTTGGTTTTATCATGGAACATGACAAACAGATCTGAACTGCCTTCTAGGCTGTAAGCCGTCAATCGGTACAATTGCCCACCCTTGTTGAAAGTCAAATCACCGGCGACAGTCATGGGTCTGCGGTTGCCTTTGCTGTCGTTTAGGGTGTCGATGCGATTGCTATTGCCTATCAACAGTTGAAAGGGCAAGCGGAAGGTAGAGTCAGGTTCGTAGTAATCCAGGCCCTTGTAGTAGGTTTGGGTAACCACAAAAGGACTGGCCTCGTGAAACCGATAAAAACTGTCTTGGCTTTTGCGATGGTCGCTTACCTGACGGTAGTACGGCGATAAATAATAGGGGTCTTGCGAGTGAAAGCGGCACGATTGGCTTCCCAGGCCTGTGATTAGGGCGGCTAGGATGAACCAGTGAAAGCGACAAGATTGGAATATCATGGCGAAGAATGTCGATGCAATTAAGAACAAGGGAAACCGCTTCATGGTTGCAAATTTGCGTATTTTCGCCAGACGTGAAGGCCGTTTTTCAATTTCTCCGCTATGCGGCAAAGCACAAGGGGCTGATTTTCTACAACTTCTTCTTCAATTTGTTGTACATCGTCTTTCACTTGATAAGCCTGTTGCTGATCATGCCCGTGCTGCGGTATCTTTTTGCTTCGGGGCAGCCTGAAAGCCCCAGTATATCAGTTACGGCGGGGGCTTGGTTTCAAGCCCAGTATCAATCGTTCTTGGCTTGGTTTTCGCAAATGGCCGCTGGTGAGCCTTATCAAGCTTTGGCTTACCTCGCCGGCGGGTTGGTAGCCGTCACTCTTTTGAAAAATGCCAGCCGCTTTTTGGCCATGAATTTCATGGTTTTGATACGAAATCGCAGCGTACAAGGCATGCGTGTTGGGGTTTATGAACAATGCTTGAATTTGCCTTTGGGCTTTTATACCAATGAAAGAAAAGGGGATTTGCTCTCTCGTATGAGCAATGACATGAAAGAGATCGAGTTTGCGCTGATGGTATCTTTGGAAGCCCTGTATTTCATGCCCTTGAATATCTTATTGTTTTTATGGGCGTTGCTGATATTATCGGCAAAACTCACGGGTTACATATTGTTGTTTTTGCCCTTAACGGCGGGTATTGTAGGCTTGATTGGCCGCTCCTTGCGTAAGAAATCGCAGCGCAACCAAGCCTTGTTGGGCACGGTCATGAGTTCCTTTGAAGAGACCTTGGGTGGCATTCGCATCATCAAAGCATTCAGTTCTTCGGCCTTCTTTTTGAAGCGCTATCAAGAACAAGACGAAGCTTATACCCGAAACAACATCGGCGTGCAGCGCCGCTATGACCTGTCGTCGCCACTTTCAGAGACCATTGGAATTTCGGTATCAGCCTTATTGCTTTGGTTGGGTGGTTCCATGGTCTTCAAGGGCGAATTGAGCCCAGAGCTATTCTTAACCTATTTCGCCATTTTTGCCCAGCTGATTCCCCCCTTTAAGGGCTTTTCCAATGCCTTGTATGCCGCGCAAAAGGGTATGGCTTCCTTGGAACGCATTCAGGAGCTGGTGCAGGCAAAACCGGTACCCGGGCCCCGAGAGACCGGGCAGAAGCCCAACTTTCAATCAAGGTTGGAATTTCGCTCGATGGGATTCGCCTATGCCGAAGGCAAAGAGGTGCTCAGCGGCATTGATTTGAGCTTGCAAAAGGGACAAACCTTAGCCCTTGTGGGTCCATCTGGGGCGGGGAAAACCACCCTGACCGATGTGTTGGCTGGATTCTATCAACCCACCAGCGGTGAGATTCTGCTCGACGGCCAACCGGCTTCCAGTTGGAAATGAGAACGATTGGCGCTTGATGCTGGCCATGGTTTCGCAAGAGAGCATTTTATTCAACGACAGCGTTCGTAACAACGTGGCACTGGGCAGGCCCGATATCCCCGAAGATGAATTGATAGCCGCCTTGAAAGCCGCCCATGCCTGGGATTTTGTTTCGGCTATGCCGGGTGCATTGGATGCCAACATTGGAGAAAGAGGTTCTCGCCTTTCAGGAGGGCAACGTCAACGATTAGCCATAGCCCGGGCATTGTTGCGAAATCCTGATTTGCTGATACTCGACGAAGCAACCAGTGCTCTGGACTCACAAAGTGAAAAAGCGGTACAGTTGGCTTTGAATGAGCTCATGAAAAACCGCACGTCAGTGGTTATCGCACACCGATTGAGCACGGTCCAGCATGCTGATTGCATTGCAGTCATGGACCAAGGTAAAATCGTTGAGCTTGGCACCCATAGCGAGCTGATGGCCAAACAAGGCTTGTATTACAACCTCATTCAGCTGCAGCAACTGGGCTAATTAATACTGAACCAAACCGTCTTCGTCGCCAGGAGTACCCTCTGTTGGAGTTTCTTCAGCAGAAGTGACCTGGTCTGTTGCTGTTGTTTCTTCTGACGCTGTTTCGCTAACCAAAGGCTCCACTTCTGAAGGCAATTCAGAGGCTTCGGTGGAATCAACTAACAATTCTGCTGGAGGATCGTAAGGTCTAACACCAATCAATCGCTCGATGTCTGCTTTGAAGATGATCTCTTTCTCGAGCAATTCTTTGGCTACGGTCTCAACTTGCTCCTTCTTCTCGGTCAAAAGTGCGAGGGTGCGGGCGTAAGCCTCGTTGATCAAGCGACGCACTTCCTCGTCAATCATTTGGGCGGTTACTTCGCTGTAGGGACGTTGGTAACCGTATTCTCCTTGGGGATCGTGGAAACTCACCTGGCCTACTTTTTCACTCATGCCATACATGGTGATCATGCTGTATGCCAATTTGGTGATGCGTTCCAAATCGTTTTGGGCTCCAGTAGAGATTTTTTCAAAGAAGATCTGCTCAGCTGCACGTCCTCCCAGGGTCATGCACATGGAATCCAACAATTGTTCGGTGCGGTAGAGATATTGCTCTTTGGGCAGGTATTGGGCATATCCCAAAGCAGCTACTCCGCGGGGAACGATGGAAACCTTCAGCAAAGGATCGGCATGCTCCAAGAACCAGCCGGCAATGGCGTGACCTGCCTCGTGGTAAGCCACGATGGATTTTTCTTCGGGGGAAATGATTTTGTTCTTTTTCTCCAAACCGCCAATCACGCGGTCGATGGCATCTTGAAAATCAGCCATGTCGACTTCTTCTTTGCCTTTTCTGGCAGCAATCAAAGCGGCCTCGTTGCAGACGTTGGCGATTTCAGCACCTGCAAAACCAGGAGTTTGGGCGGCCAATTTGTGGGCATCTACATCGGCGTTGAGCTTGGTGAGAGGAGTCAAATGCACCTTGAAAATATGCTCACGACCCACGATGTCAGGGCGGTCAACCGAAATCTGGCGGTCGAAACGACCGGGACGCAACAAGGCGCTGTCCAAAATCTCGGCGCGGTTGGTCGCGGCCATGATGATGACACCCGAATCGGTACCAAATCCGTCCATTTCGGCCAGCAATTGGTTCAAAGTATTTTCTCGCTCATCGTTCGAACCCTGATAGTTGTTCTTACCACGGGCTCGGCCAATGGCATCAATCTCGTCGATGAAAATGATGGCCGGTGATTTTTCTTTGGCCTGTTTGAACAAATCGCGCACCCGGCTGGCTCCAACTCCTACAAACATTTCGACAAAATCAGAACCGCTCAAGGAGAAGAAAGGAACCCCGGCCTCGCCGGCTACGGCTTTGGCCAAGAGCGTCTTACCCGTACCTGGAGGGCCTACCAAAAGCACGCCCTTGGGGATTTTGCCACCCAGGCTGGTGTATTTTTTGGGATGTTGAAGGAAGTCGACAACCTCCATGACTTCCTCTTTGGCTTCTTCCAAACCGGCTACGTCTTTGAACGTGACGTTTACTTTGGTGTCTTTGTCAAACAACTGGGCTCGAGCGCGTCCTATGGAGAAGATATTGCCCCCGCCACCGCCGGCACCGCCACCCATTCGACGAAAGAACATGTTGCTGATCAACAAGAAGATGGCAATGAAAAATACCCATTGGAATAGCTCTCCAAAAATGTCGCTGTGGCTTTCATAGGCAATCACCAAGTCGTTGGGTCCAAGGGCCGTTTCGCCCGCAGATTTCTTTTTGCTCAACTCTTTTTTGAGGTCTTCTACTTCTTGGTTGAAGTATCCTTTCTCTATCTCAAAGCTGAAATTAGGCTCAGTAGAGCCGAGCATGTCTTGGCTGGGTTTGTTCTTTTTATAGCGACTCTGTTGAGAAGCTTCGCGGGTCAAATAGACTTCGAGGTAGCGATCGTTGACCAAAACCATTTTCTTCACATCGCCCTGAATCACCATGTCCCGAACCTCGTTCCAATTGGAACTTTGACCGGCACTGCGCGGGAAAATGCTAATGGCTAGAAAGACCAAAAAGAGTATTCCGTAAATCCAGTAGGGGTTGAATCGAAAGCCGTTTCCGCTGGGTTTGGGGGAATTGGGTTGGGAGGAGTTATCCATGTGTACAGAGCCTAACAAATATTGAACCGCTGGGGTTCATTTTCTTCAAATCTACAACATAGGGGAAGATGCACTGCCACAAGGGCTGAAAAATCGATGGGACTGCAATTCTGTCAGTCTATTTGCGAAATTCCAACAGGGCTTGACCCACTCGGTAAGCATCTTCAAAGCTGTTGTACATGGGTACGGGTGCCATGCGAATCACATTGGGTTCACGCCAGTCAGCTACAATGCCCTTGGACTCCAAAAAGTCGAACAATGACTTTCCGTTTTCGTCGCTTAATAGTGAGAGTTGAGCACCTCGAGACTCCGGGGTGATGATGCTCAAGTGCAGATCGGGATTCTGCGACACAGCCTCTTGAATGACAAACTCCAAATAGGAGGTTAGCGCTTTGCTTTTGGAGCGAAGTTGGGCCATTCCAGCCTTGTGAAACAATTCTAAACTCGCCAAATGAACGGCCATGCCGAAGACAGGGGCATTGCTAAGTTGCCAACCCGCTGCACCTGGCTCTGGGATGTAGCCTCTTTTCATCAAGAAGCGCACGTCTTCTTTGTGGCCCCACCAGCCGGCGAGGCGAAACGTACTTGGATCGAGCGAGTGTGTCTCATGGATGAAGATACCCGACACATTGCCCGGGCCGCTGTTGAGGTATTTGTAGGAACACCAAGCCGCGAAATCTACACCCCATTGATGCAGTTGCAAATCGATGTTTCCAGCCGCGTGGGCGAGGTCAAAGCCCGCCAAGGCCCCAATTTCATGAGCCTTTTGGGTGATACCTTCGATGTCAAAATACTGGCCCGTGTAATATTGAACGCCGGGGAAGAACACCAAGGCAATCTCGTCACGGTGTTGCTCCAAGGCGGCCAGAATGTCTTCGTTGCGAAGGGAGTGTTCTCCCTCGCGGGGTGCCAACTCAATGACCGCATCGTCGTAGGCATAACCGTACTGAATGACTTGTGATTCAACGGCGTACATATCGCTGGGGAAGGCTCCAGCTTCCATGATGATTTTGTAACGGGGGCCATTGGGGCGATAGAAACTGGCAAACAGCAGGTGCAAGTTCACCGTCAATTGGTTCATCACCACCACTTCTATGGGTTGGGCACCGACTACTTCGGCGGCGTAATCGGTTAAAAATTTGTGGTAGTGAAACCAGGGTTTGCGCCCGTGAAAGTGGCCCTCTACGCCGAATTTGGCCCAATCTTCAAGCTCTACCTTCAAGGCGTTCTCAGCCCCCTTGGGTTGCAATCCAAGCGAGTTGCCGCATAGGTATACAACGGGATTTCCGTGGGAATCAGAGGGAAATAGGAACTCATGGCGAAAAGAGGCCAAGGCGTCGTTTTGGTCCTGTTGCTGGGCGTATTGAAGGCTATTTTCCATGGAATAGGGCTGCGGCAAAGGTACGAAGCACCCTTGGCTGCAAAAAGGGAGGTGCAAATTTGGCGATTCAACGCTTGATGACCAGCGTCAGGCCATCGCGCAGGGGAAGCAGGGTTACATTCAGGTCGCTGCGCTGGGCCAGGCCTTGGTTGAATGCATGAATGCTGGCCGTGTCGAGATCTTTGATGCGGTCATTGGGGTCCAAAACCCGGTCGCTCCACAGGGTGTTGTCAAAGAGCATGAGGCCCCCTGCAGGCAATAGCGGAAAACAAGCGTCTAGGTATGACTGGTAATTGCGCTTATCGGCATCGACAAAGACAAAATCGGGAGCGATATTCAGCTTGGGAATTTCAGTTAGGGCCTCACCCAAATGCCATTGCACCCGCTGCATGAGCGGCTCATCTTTCCAAAAGATTTGGGCTTTATGGAGGTTTTCTTCGTCGGCCTCGATGCTGTGAAGCTCGGCCGATTCGGGGAGGGCTTCGGCCAAACAGTAGGTGGAGTAGCCGCTGAAGGCCCCAATTTCCAATACGCATTTGGGCTGTTTGATTTGCACCAAATTCGAGAGAAAACGGCCTTGCAAATGGCCGCTTAATTGCCTCGGATTCAAAAATTTACGCCAGGTATACACATGCAAATCGCGCAAAATGGGGGGCTCTGAACTGCTGTTTTCTTCGCAGTATTGGATCCTGTCGTTTTGCCAATCCTTATGCATAATCGGGTCTTCGTGAATTTAGGGTTGCATAATACTGTGAAAAATCTATTTTCGCGTTTTAAATCAGACACCTATGTATTGGACTTTGGAATTGGTTAGTTACTTGGACGACGCTCCTTGGCCAGCCACAAAAGACGAGTTGATCGACTATGCCATTCGTTCAGGCGCTCCTTTGGAAGTGGTTGAAAATTTGCAGGAGTTGGAAGACGACGGTGAACCTTATGAAAGCATTGAGGAGATCTGGAGCGATTACCCAACCGACGACGATTACTTCTTCAACGAAGACGAATTATAAGGGTTGAGCAATTCAACCACCCGTTGGCGCAGAGCGTCAACGTTTTCTTTGCGCGCCGCTGAAATGAAAACAGCTGGAGCGTTTTCTTTGGCCATCCAGCTGTTTTCGAACTGCTCGATGTTCAGGCCTGTCTGGCCCACAAAGAAATCATCGTCTTTGCCGTGAAAGGCATCGACCTTGTTGAATACCACCAATTCAGGCTTCACCGATGCTCCAATGCTGTGCAAGGTTTCCTTGACCGCTAGCATCTGGGATTCATACAGGGGATTGGAAATGTCTACCACGTGCACCAGCAGATCAGCTTCTAAGGCCTCGGCCAAGGTACTTTTGAAGCTCTCAACCAACTGGGTGGGCAATTTTCGAATGAACCCCACCGTATCGCTGAGCAATACGGGCACGGGCTTGCCGAATTCTTCTCGTTCATCGTTTAGCACCACTTTTCGAACGGTAGAGTCCAAGGTGGCAAACAGCTTGTTTTCAACCAAAACATCGCTTTTGGAAAGCAGGTTCATGATGGTGCTTTTACCCACGTTTGTATAACCTACTAGGGCAACTCGGTGCTCCCCTTTGCGTGATGCTCGTTGGGTTTGGCCGATTTTTTCAATGTGAGCCAGGCGTTCTTTGAGCTTGCTGATTTTGTTGCGCAAAGCACGGCGGTCGGTTTCAATTTCAGTCTCTCCAGGACCTTTCATGCCGATGCCTCCTTTTTGTTTGGACAAGTGTGTCCACATACCGGTTAGGCGGGGCAGCAAATAAATGCTTTGCGCCAATTCAACTTGGGTTTTGGCTTGGGCTGTCTGGGCGTTTTTTGCGAAAATGTCGAGAATCAGATGGGTGCGGGTGAGCACTTTGACATTCTTCAACTCGGTTTCGAGATTTCGAATTTGCGCTGGCGATAATTCATCGTCCAACACCGCAATGTCGATTTCATGTTCAGCGGCATAGGCTTGAATTTCCTCCAATTTGCCTCGACCCACATAGGTCTTAGGGTTGGGATGGTCTAGCTTTTGAACGAAGCGCTTTTTGGGCGTAGCGCCGGCGCTGCGCACCAACTGATCGAGTTCGTCGAGGTATTCATCGCTGCTCAGCTCTTGAAAAGGGGTTTCAACGGCAATGAGCATGGCCGTCTCTTCTGCTTTGGCCGTTTCATGGAGCTTTTTTCGCATTTACCCTGCAAAATTAACCGGGGGTTTGGCAAATACCCTGCTTGGGGGCAAATTTGAATGTGCGGTCTGGAATTTTCATAGCCATGCTCCTGTCTGTTTCGGCCGTTTTGGGTCAAACAGTGGTGATGTCAAACAAGCCGCAGTTGTACGAGCGCCGAACGCTTTACCACAAGGCATTGGGTGAAAATGAATACGGCATATTTACCTTGAATTATTCCAGCTTGGACCTGGGCGATGGATTCAACATCGAGTGGTACGACCCCGAATTTCGCTTCCAGCGCGAGCGTCACATGGAAGGGCCCAAAGGCCAACAAGTCATAAAAGTCTTCTTGAACGGGGAGCGATTGCAATGGTTGGCCATGGACAATCGCAAACGCGATTCACTCAGCTTGGTGTTGTATTCCTTGAACAGTCAACTGGAGGGTGAAATCGAAAGCACAACCCTGGGTCGTTTGCCCATTCGCAGTTTGGATCTGGACCAAATCAACGTTGATTATTCGGCCCATCGCGAAAACCTGACTTTTTGGGCGCTGGCTGATGCTCCCGAAGGATCTCGCTTGTTCATGAGGCAGTTTCATACGGGAACGTCTGCTGAATTGGCCAAGGCTGATACGTTGCTAAAACTTCGCGATCAAGACTGGTATTGGTATGCGTCTGATGCAAACAATTCAGGAGATGCCTTGGCTGTTTTGCGCTTGTATCAAGGCTCCAAATCAGTGGCAAGCAGTACTTTGGATAAGGAAGCCTATGCCTGTTTTTGGAACGGGACAGCCCTATCCGTGGTTCGGGTGCTCCCCGAACAAACCGTGAGCGATTTGGATGTAGTTGCCCATCCTCTTCAACGCACTTTTTGTATAGGGGCTCTGTATGCTGCCAAGAACGTTTCAGAATCGCTTGGAACGGCTCGGGTTTTGTTTGATTCAAGCGGGTTTTCGCAAACCACGCTTCACCCGTGGTCTGATCCCGTATTATCGGTATTGGTAGGCGAGAAGTCCCGGCGCAAAGGAGCCCTGCCCGAGCATTTTCGCATTCGAAAGCTGCTATGGCTGAGCGATGGCGGTTTGGGATTGGTGATGGAACAATTCATGGAATCCAAACAGACCGAAACCTATTACTTGAATGGAATTCCGCAAACGTCAACCAAGACCTTGTTCACCTATGGCGACGTATGCTTGGCCCTCGTGGGACAAGAAATGGGTCGGGATACAGCGGTGTTGATACGCAAAAACCAGGTTGCCGCGCCGAGCAATTCTTTTCTGTTGGGTATAGGCATTTGCCAAACCGAGGGACAAGTTCACATTTTGTACAACGATGACATCGCCCACAGCAACCGAGTGATGGATGCGGTCATTGGCACCGATGCCAGTGTGAGACGCGTGAGTTTGTTGGATAGCGAAAACACCTACAGCACAGTAGTTCCAGAAGACGGTAGGCAAACCGGCTACGGAAGCTTTATTTTGCCCATCTATCGGGACAAACAATGGTATTGGATGCAGGTGCTAGCCTATGATTAAGTTTTTTTCTTCCAAAAGCATCGCGGTTTTCCTTGCCGTAATTCTGTGCATAGCCTTGTCTCGCTTGCCCGGGATTGCTTGGGGCTATGCCCCAGGGACCCCCAGAAGCGGGGCCTTGATTGCTTTTGTAACTTGGATCAACCAATACCCTTGGCTGTCGGCTTTGCTGGCATTTTTATTGGTGCTTTGGCAATCTTTTAGCTTGAATCAGCTGACCTGGCGAACGGGTTTGAACAAAAGTTCGGGCTATTTGATGGCCTTGATTTACGGTTTGGGAACCGCATTCTTCCCCCAAAACTTGTACCTCGGAAACCTTATCATTGCCAATTCTCTGTTCATCTTGGGCTTGGGGGTCATGACCTCACAAACCCAAAAGCAAGGGCATTCTCGAAACTTATTCTATGTAGCACTGCTTTTCGGTTTGGCCAGTATGCTCGTGCCTGAAACCTATTGGCTCTTGGTTTACCTGATCATGGCGGTATTGGTTTACAAAACCATTCAAATTCAAGACGTCTTGGCCATCTGCTTTGGGGTCGCTTTTCCATTTTTCTTGTTGTACGGCTTTCACAGCATTCTGGCCCCCGAAAATTCCAATTGGGGGGTGGCCAAAATTCTTCTGGTTGAGCAGATGCAACTGAAACCTGTGAACAGAAGTTGGTCCACATCAGCTCCTCTTTTTGTAGCCTTGATTCCCGTTTTGCTGGGTTTGATCAAAGGCATTGGAACCTATTACCAGAACAATACCGAAACGCGCCGCAGCTTGTTGATGTATGCCCTCTTCACTGGATTTGCAACCCTTTTGTTTCTGTTTCGCTTGGAGGTTTTACCCCAATTTTACATGATTTTGGCCATACCCATTGCGGTTTATGCAACGCCTTTTTTGGCCTCTTTTCGCAAACCATGGATGGGCAATTTGCTGCTTTTTCTGTGGGTCTTGCTTCAGCAAATATCCTTGCACATGGGTCATTGGCCCTTGATGGATACCCTGTGGTCCTGGATTTTCCCGTCTTAAGGCTTGAGCAGGTGCAAGTGTTCTTGGCAGCGGGCAACCCAGTGCTGGAAACATTGGGCCACCGCTTGGAGTTGATCCTGGTTCCATTCGGTTTGAATGGCCCCCGTCTGCAGATAGACTCGCATGAGACCATAGGCCAGGTCTTGGTCTTCTTGGTGTCGCTCTATGTAGCGGCTTTCTATGAATCGCTGCACCCCGGCGATGGCTTGGTCTTGACGGTGTTCTGTAAGCCATTGTTCAATGCTTGGAAAGGCTTTTTCCAAATCTTGGTACATGCGGGCAGGTGCACCTGGATGCTCGAATATGAGGGCTTTGTCTAGGGCCATTTCAATGCCTACATGCAAACCAAAATAAAAACGCGGGATTTGGGCCTGTAAAAAGGATTCACGCACCCAATCCCGGCTGTGTTGGTAAACGTTTTCAAAGAATTCATGTTGGTGAAACCAAGCGTCTCGCTGCATGTGTTGCAAGGCGCCTCGGTGCCAGTCTAAGGGGTTTGATTCCAGATTCCAAGCGGGTTTGAATCGGCCTCGGGTGGCGTTGCGAATCAAGTCAGGAGCCAATAATCCGGCGTTGTACAAGGCATTGTTTTCCTCGAAATCCAACAGATAATGGCCCAAAAAATTCACCCCCAAATATACGATGGGGCAAACCCTTGGCCTTGGAGATTGTTTAAATGGCATGGGATTTATACGCAGCATCACCGCTCTGTTATTCCTTTGTGTTTCGGCTGTGAGTTGCCAAACGACCCATCCAGCAGTGCCTATGCAAGAGAACGATTCAACGCTAACCAAAACCGATGCCCAGTGGTTGGAACAATTGGGCCCAGAAGCTTACCGCGTGCTGCGCCAAAAGGGGACCGAACGCCCCTTTAGCAGTGAGTTTGAAACCCACTGGGAAGACGGTACTTACCGCTGCAAGGGCTGCGGTTCAGAACTGTTTTCTTCCCAAACCAAATTCGATGCGGGATGCGGCTGGCCGAGTTTCTACCAAGCCTTGGATTCGAGCAAAGTCAAAGAGATTCGCGATACCAGCCACGGCATGATTCGAACCGAGGTGGTTTGCGCCCGCTGCAACGGTCATTTGGGGCATGTGTTTCCCGACGGTTATGGGCAGCCTACTGGCCTGCGTTATTGCATCAATGGCATTAGCTTGGACTTTGAATCAGCCCCAGATGAGACCGCTGAACCTTAGCCCCAACAGCGAAATAAATGCCTGAGCCTTCGGCGCAAAATCCTTAATTTGGTGGGCCCATGGAGCCCGCCCCAAAATTATTTCTCTTGGACGGAATGGCCCTGATTTACAGAGCCTTCTTCGCCTTTAGCCAAAATCCCCGCATTACATCCAAAGGCCTGAATGCCAGTGCCATGTTTGGATTCACCAATACCCTACTGGAGGTCATTCGCAAGCAAGCGCCCACGCATTTGGCGGTAGTCTTTGATACCGATAAGCCAACGGCCCGGCACTTGGAATTTGAGGCTTATAAGGCACAGCGAGAGGCCATGCCTGAAGATTTGCGTCAGAGCATTCCCTATATTTTTTCGATCATCGAAGGCTTCAACATACCCATCATCACCAAAGACGGTTTTGAAGCAGATGACATCATAGGTACCTTGGCTTGGCAAGCCCACGATCAAGGCTTTCAGGTATACATGATGACCCCCGACAAGGATTTTGCGCAGTTGGTTCGCGATGGGGTCTACATCTACAAGCCAGGTCGAGCCGGCAGCGGAGACGAAATCTTAGGGGTGGCCGAAGTGCTTTCCAAATGGGAAATCGAACGGGTTGATCAGGTGATTGACATCTTGGGCCTGTGGGGCGATGCCGTTGACAACATTCCCGGGGTGCCCGGCGTGGGTGAAAAGACAGCTAAAAAACTCATTGCCGAATACGGTTCGGTCGATAACATCATCGCGAACGCTTCCTCCCTGAAAGGAAAACTGGCTGAAAAATTCATAGAGTTTGCCGATCAGGCTCGCTTGAGCAAGCGCTTGGCGACCATCGATACCCAAGTGCCTTTGGATATTACTCCCACCGATTTGGCCTTGGGTGATTGGAACAAAGAAGCCTTGATGGCGGTCTTTACCGAATTGGAGTTCAGGGGTTTGACACAGCGGGTGCTGGGCATGGATGCCCCGCCCATGGAGAGTACCGAAATCAGTTCCAAAGCCCCCAAACCCAGTCATGGACAGGGTGATTTATTTTTAGAGCCCGAAGAGGCTCCTGCGCCTATTTACAAGACCATTGCCGAAGCAGAGCATCGCTATGTGGCTGTGAATAGCCCTGAAACTTGGGCTGAATTGCAAGCCGAATTGGAGGCGAGCGAAGCCTTTTGTTTCGATACAGAGACCTCTGGGGTTGATGCCTTGACTGCTCAATTGGTGGGATTGTCATTCTGCGTGAAACCGGGTACTGCTTACTACGTTCCGGTGGCCCAAGTGGCAGCCACGCTGGAATTGTTTGCGGCTCCTTCACAAGGCGATGCAGGCGGATTGAGCGTTGCTGAAACCCTGAAGCGTCTGAGCCCGTATTTGGAATCCAATCGATTGAAAATTGCGCAAAACCTGAAGTACGACTGGTCGGTATTGCAACAGCATGGAGCCCGTTTGCAAGGTCCGTACTTCGATACCATGTTGGCCCATTACATTTTGGAGCCTGACAAGCGGCACAACATGCAGGTTTTGAGTGAGCATTATTTGGGTTATACTCCCATTTCCATCGAAACGCTCATTGGGAAAAAAGGCAAGAACCAAGGCAGCATGGCCGATGTTCCTTTGGAACAGATTGCTGAATATGCCGCCGAAGATGCTGACATCACCCTGCAGCTGTACGAAAAACTCAATCAAGAGTTGAAAGAGCGGGGCCTTGGCTCGGTGTTGGAAAACATCGAACTCCCCCTGGTACCCGTATTGGCCGAGATGGAAGCAGAAGGTGTGCGGGTGGATACGGCTTTCTTGCAAGCGTATAGCAAAACCTTGGCTGAGCAAGCCCTGGCGCTGCAGGATCAGATTCACTCTCATGCTGGGCAGTCTTTCAATATCGCCTCGCCTCAGCAAGTGGGGGCTTTGTTGTTTGATTACCTCAAACTGTCTGATAAGCCCAAGAAAACCAAAACCGGCCAGTACCAAACGGATGAAGAAACCTTGCTTTCTTTGGCGGGTAAACACGAGGTTGTTCAACAGATTTTAGACTTTAGGGCTTTGCAAAAACTCAAGAGCACCTATGTCGATGCCATTCCCCAACTGGTCAATCAGAAAACTGGGCGTGTACACACCCATTTCAACCAAGCCGTGGCCGCTACAGGTCGTCTGAGCAGCCAAAATCCGAACTTGCAGAACATTCCCATTCGCACCGATTTGGGCCGTGAAATTCGCAAGGCTTTTGTCGCCCGAGATGCCCATCATGTGCTGCTAAGCGCCGATTATTCTCAAATTGAATTGCGGGTAATTGCACACATCAGCGGCGATGCGGGCATGAAAGAAGCCTTTCAACAAGGACTTGACATTCACACCGCTACGGCGGCCAAAGTTTGGGGAGTGGGTCTGGATGAGGTCGACAGCGATATGCGACGCAAAGCCAAGACGGTCAATTTTGGTATCATTTATGGAATATCAGCTTTTGGTTTGAGCCAGCGGGTGGGCATCGCTCGAGCAGAGGCCAAGGAAATCATCGATCAGTATTTCATTCAATTCCCTGGTATTAAATCTTACATGGATACCACCATTGAGTCGGCTCGCGAAAAAGGATTCGTTGAGACCATTTTGGGACGCCGTCGCTACGTTCCCGATGTGAATTCCCGAAATGCCACTGTGCGGGGTTTTGCCGAACGCAACGCCATCAACGCACCCATTCAAGGCTCTGCTGCTGATATGATCAAACTGGCCATGGTGCGCATTCAGAACTGGCTGCAATCTGAACAGTTGGCTACCCGCATGACTTTGCAGGTGCACGACGAATTGCTGTTTGATGTACCCAAGAATGAGCTTGACCGGGTTCGCGAGTCAGTAGTGGATTTGATGCAAAATGCCCTTCCCTTGAGTGTGCCGGTTTTGGTAGAATCTGGGGTGGGCGATAACTGGCTGGAAGCGCACTAAACAAGAGTCAATGTTCAAGGCACCACTTTGGTCGCCTGGAATGGAGTCAGATGGGATTCTGACGCTTCTGAGGCATTACGGGTTTCAATTGAAGAAATTCCAAATCACCGCTATGCGAAAACGAGCGGGAAGCATGGGGTAGGCGTAGGTGCTTTCGTAGCGAGGGTTCAGGGCGTCCCAGTACCACCATTCGTTGGCATGCTCGTACTTCAAAGCAATGTCAACGCTCTGAATGCGGCCGCTGAAAAAGACATCCAACACGGGGTAATTTCCAAGCAAGGGAAGGCTATTGGATCCGGCATAGAACGATGCCAAATCAGGTCTATACAGCCAGGCCCTGTAAGTGCTGCTGCTGCTTACGTCAAAGCCCATTCGATAGGCCAAGGCTCCCTGAAAAGCCGTACCGTGCAGGTAGCTGCTAAGGCTAGCCCAGTGGCTAGGCCAGAGTTGGCTGTTCAACTCAGGTCCATTGGCTTGAATTCGCTGAAATCGGTAGCGAATCAAGTTTTGCCAATGGCCACCGACGGGCAACAAGGCCTGAACATAGGTTTGCCAATAGCCTCCTCTAGCTTGGCTCACGGTAGCCAAGCCTTGATCGAGGTTTTGTTGACTAAAGGCGTAGAAAGCGTCTGTTTTGCCGGCTTGAAGGCTCCAACTCAGCCTATCTTTCCAATTCCAACTGAATTGAATGCGCTGGTTTTGGGAGATGCGATTGGGGTTGAAATCTTCGCGCAGCAGCTGGCTTTGGAACGAGGCGAAAAAGAGAGAGGCATGGGCTTGTTGAGTTTGAAGGCTAGCTGAAAACTGATGGGACTTTCGGTTCCATTGGCTGTTCCAAAGCAATTGATAATCGCCGCTGTTGTAGGAGTTTGTGCCCGGGTACATCAGGCCGCTGAATGCATGGTTCCAAATGGGGCTTTTCCACTGAAACTCGGCTTTCAGACCCAGGGATTGAACGCTGCGAGCTTGCCATTGATTGTGGGACCATTGGCCTCTTTCATAAAGCAACTGCAAGCGCCCAGTCCATCCAGCATGCGCATAGCGAAGTCCCAATTGCTGAACCGAGCGCAGGTAGCGGCTGCTGTCTCGTATTTCATCGGGCCATTGAGAAGGGCTTGCTCGGTAGAAGGCTGAATCGGGCGAACCATCGCTGTATTGGTAGCGAATGAGTTCATTCTCAAATTCATGCTCCACAGCCCAGGCCGTATCCTGGAAGGCCCATCGTGTTTTGACGGTCTGGTTGTTGCGTCTATACACCGATTGGGCTTGCAAATTCCAGGCTTGGTAGCTGCCGAAGGGGCGAAAGGCTAAATCGACTGAATCGGGCTGCCAGTAAAAGCTGCTATCGTTGAAGAGCCCGCCGTTTTCGTTGCGGCGGCCTCGGTTCCAGGTAGCGATGCTTTGTTGGGTCAAACGTCCGTTGGGACTTACAAAATGGCTGCCCCATTGAATGTTGCGGTACAAATGGTCTTGATTGGCCCCTGGGTATTGATCTTGGTTCAAAACGCTGTTGTAGCGCAAGGTGCTGTTCCAAGTGGGAGAGAAATTTTGGCTGTGCAGGGCTTGCAGGCCAATGAATCGACCATCGCCTTGGCTGTAATCAAAGCGGGTAAAAGGCATGCTCACCTTGTAAAAATCAAAGCTCTCGCTGCCTTGTAGCAGCGATCCGTAGGGATTAAGCCCCAGTTGAATGCCTGCTTTCAAAAGCGGGTCAAACCACAGGGATTGGTAAGGGCCATTGTTCAGGCCCAAATCAGCGTGGGGTTCGTGTAAGTTTTGGTCTATAGTATAGGCGCGAACCGGTTTCCAAGGGCTGAAACTCGAGTCATACCCGCCAAAGGGTTCGCCATTCCAGAGCGATTGAGCCTTTAATACCGATGGGTATTGCTTGACTTTGCCTTGAGAGCGAGACAGCCGGTTCAAGCTATCCAAGCGGGCCAGGCTATCGTTCAATGCAGGTGCGGTAACGAACGATTCAGCACCCAAGATTTGAGCTTGGGCTGATCCCATCAGCATCCAAAAGCAGCCCATGACTACCCCAATGGCCCAGCATTTTATCCGCATCGGTGGCAAAATTGCGCATAAAAAAGCAGAAAAGGCTCCTTGCTTGTTATCTTAGGGCAATGAAGATGCTGCTTCTATACCTGGGCATATTCCTCACGAGCCTGGTGAAGTATGCAGCGGCCGTGGCCATGGCCTTGGCGATACGCCATCCCTATTTGGGTTTTTTGGTCTGTACCGCGGGCGGTTTTCTGGGCTCATTTGGCACGGTGTATGGCGGTAGGCAATTGCAGCTTTGGTGGCGAAAGAGACGCGGCCCCAAAGATGCTCGGCGTCGGTTTACGCGTGTAAACCGCATGATGGTTTGGTTGCGCACCCACGGCGGATTCACCCTCATCGCCTTCTTAAGCCCCTTGATTCTGTCTTTGCCCATTGGCTGCGCTTTGAGCATGACCTTCATTCACAGCCGCAAGCGCATTGTCTTGGGTATGTGGATTTCGGTGCTGTTTTGGAGTCTGTTGTTGTTCGGGGTACAAGCACTGGGAATCGAAATGGTTTACCAAGAATGATGGGTTCTGTTGAGGGTTTACACCTGGCCTAAATGGCGGGTCTGGGTTTTGACTTTTTCGTGCACCCTTCAGGCCGTAACTTGCTGACCGTATGCGTTGGAGAATTTGGGCCTTCTTGTTGCTTTGTCAATGTATAACGGCCTGCGACCGTAAACCGATAGCTTGGGATATTGGAGCTACCGTTCCTTTGTTTGAAACCGAGGTTTCCCTGGACCAAGTCGACGTGAAGTATTTGACTTCGACCCCGTCTGATAGCAGCTACCTGCTGACCTACGATAATTTGGTTTACCGTTACAAGATTCAGGATTTGCAGACCAGCGATACCGGCATCGACGTCTCTTTCAATTTGCGCAAGTTGCGCTTGAATGACCAAACCATTAGCAATAGCATCACCCTGGGGCAAATCAACCCGATTTTTCGGGCCTTAGATGGTCAAACCACCGTGGTTCCTGCCCAAGACCAGTCCAACTTGTCACCCACCGACATAGACGCTTCTGCCTTTTTTGAAACCGCTACGCTGGACACCGGCTATCTCGACATCACCATCACCAACGAGCTGCCCGTTGACATGGCGCTGGTTGTTTTTGAGCTCACCAATGCCTCTGATGGAAGTGTAGTGGCGAGCGACTCGTTCACCAACATTGCCGCCAACGTGGGTTCAGCCAAAAAGACCATTGATTTGCGTGGCAAAACCGTTGAGAAAACCCTGAAGGGCACCATCAAGCGATTGGTTACCCTGGCCAGTAACGGCGCTGTTTTGATCGATGCCGGCAAGGGCTTGAAAGTCGATTTGGGCGTGCGTCAACTGCGCCCTTCGTATGCCGTAGCAGCCTTTCCTACCCAAGATGTCATCGATGAAGATTTGGGCATCACCATGTACATGGGTGGGGCCGAAATCAAGTATTTCAAGGTAGCAACAGGACGTCTTAAAATTCACTTGGAAAGCACCATTCAAGAAGACATGAGCATGGTGTTGGCCTTGCCCGGTGCCACCAAAGATGGTCAGAGTTTTTATCAAGAAGTCAAACTCCCTGCAGCCAAAGCAGGCGGGGTTTCGGTGCGCGATGAAATCTACAACATGAGTGGCTACATGCTCGATTTTCGAGGCAAAGATCCCGATGTCAAAGACACGGTCAACACCTACCACCAAATTTTGCGCGTGACCATGGACTCGAGCGGTCGAAAGGTAGCCGTGGGCTTGAGCGATAGCATTCGCATCACCTATACCTTGGAGTCTATGACCCCCGAATATGCCATTGGGTATTTGGGTCAATCCTTGGAGCGCAGCGGTCCCGAAAAAGTGGGTTTTGATCTGTTTAACGGCATCAGCGGCAACTTAGGTCTTCAAGACGTCAAGGTCAACTTGATCATGCGCAATAGCATTGGCGCCGACGGTCGTGTGAAGTTATACGAACTCAAAGGAGAGAACATCTTTGACCAGCGCAGTGTGGCCTTGAATTCGTGGGCTATCAATGCCGACTTCTATGTAACCAAGCCGCCCTTTCAACGCGGGGCCTTCACCGAGACCCAAATGACCTTAGATGCCAACAATTCCAACATCAAGGGTTTCTTGGAGAACATGCCTCAGTTCTTGCATTACGATGTTGAATCAGAAGTCAACCCCAATGGCAACGTGTCAGGCTGGAAAGATTTTGTCTTTGACGACAGCCGATTGGACATTTTCTTGCGAGTCGAAGCCCCCTTGAGTGCCAGTTTGGGCAGCATCATTTTGCGCGATACTCAGAAGGTAAACTTCAAGAGTTTGGGCGATATGAAGCGCGTCAAAAGCGGCTTCTTCATTTTGGATTTTGACAATGGATTCCCTATTCAGTTTGGACTCGACATCATTTTACTCGATGCCAACTACCAGCAACTGCAAGCCTTGGAAGTGGGTCCCGAACAATTCGTGGCTCCCGCTCAAGCCGACGCCAATGGTTTCCCCATTGCTTCGCGCCAAACCCAATTGCGCATAGGCTTGAGTAGGGAAAACGCTTGGGCCTTGAGCAAGGCTGAGCATGTGCTGATTCGCTATCATCTAGACGGCAGCAACAGCCAAGTCAAACGTTTGTACAACCAATCGAAGGTCAAGGTCAAAGCCCGCGCTGAATTCGAATACGAAGCCCAGTTGAACCCATGAGAAAGATCATTGTCTTCTTTGCTTGTCTCGGCCTAGGCCGCTCCGCAGCCCAAGAAATTCAACCGGGTTTCTATATGGAAACGGGCTCTACCGCATTGAGCCAAGCCATGTTGAACCGATTGGCCTTTGGTGGTTACATTTCCCCCGAGGTCGTAAGCAAGGCTATGCCCAGTTGGAAGGGGGTTGATCTTCGCAGTGGGGCCATGTATGAATGGAGTTTGACTTTGGGGCCTCGTACCTTCGATATCGTAGATAGCACCCAAAAGGTGCAGTTTCAAGGTGTGAATGTGGCTCAATTTGGCGGCTTTGGCGCCCAGCACAGCGGCGATGCATTGAAGTTGGCCTTTCGCGGCAATTTGCCCTATGTGGGTCAGACCTTGGAGTTGGGGCAGAACCGTCTGTTGGCCTATTCAGGGTTTGGGATTCAATCGGAATTCAAATGCAAATCGCACCTTTTTGGTTTTGGGGTGGCCAACTACTCAAGCTACCGCAGCTTTGAAACCCACGACATGGTCTTCACTACCGATTCAGCCGCCGAGCGCTTGAGCCTGAATGGTCAGTGGAGCAGTGTCAATGCGGCCGGCAATAACTTGTCCCTACAAGGCTATTACCGTTGGTCCCATTTCAAGAATGAAAACGGCCGGTTCCAGTATTGGTCGGCTTCGGTTTACAACTTAGGCCTTTTGCACCTTTCCAAGGCGCAGGTGGAAAGCCGGGGTGCTCAGTGGAATCTCAACAAAGGTTTTAGACCCTTGGCGTGGCAAGCAACCGATGAAGTACAGTGGTCTCAATCGGTTTTGGCTCCCCGAAATTTGCAGGTTTCTGATTGGTTGACGAACAAAAAAGACACCTTGGTGGCGGGTTTAGACATTCTCGAGCAGCAGCGAAGCGGTTGGGTTTTGACACCGTTTCGGGCGCAGTTGATGTACAATTCTCGCCTGGTTACGGCCATTGTCAACTACCGCAATTTGCCGGGTTTCGCGCCGCGTCTTTCCCTTTCTCACAGTTTCAATGCGGGTTTCAAATCGGGTCGCAGCATGGGCTTTTCGCCTATGATTTCTCTCGGCGGATGGGACACTTACGACATCAACTGCCAGTTTTGGCTTTTGAAATACAACCCTGAAGAGCCCATTAACCGACTTTCTGTGAATGTTTCCCTGCAAGGATTGGAGGCCTGGCTGGCTCCCAAAAAACAACACGGGGCCGGGGCCAGTTTGTATATCGCTTATCGAATTTGACCCAGTTCGATCAAGGTCAAGGTGCCAAACTGAGCCAGGGTATCCAAGCGGCATTGGCGCTCATTCAGAGCGGTTTCCAATCGCTCGCGGTACAAACTTCGGTCGTTGACCACCAAGATTCCTTTGCGCTTTCCTTCTAAGTAAGGGGCCATTACTTCCAAACTGAGTTCAGTCGAGAAGTCAGGGGCCAATCGAATGCCCTGGCGCTTGAGCAGGTATAGGCCGGTATTGGGGGAGGGATCGTAGGCCACAATGGGCTGAAATTCGGGGTCGATTTTCGATTTCAAAAAGGCGGCAGCTTCCTGGTAGTCTGCGACCCGCGATAGGGCATTCTGGCACCAGTAATTGCCTTCTTCAAAGCGGGACTGCAATTGAAATCGCGCGGCTGAAGCATTGCGAAAAGGCATCCAAATCAAGGATACAGAGGCCACAATGGGCCAGAGTCCAATCCATATGCCGCCTTGTTGCAAGAAAGCCTGATAGGCCGAAAGCAAGGCCATGAAAAAGAAGGGCAATAAGGTGAGCAAGTAGTAATCGTGGAATTGGAACTGCCGACTGAAAAGCAAGAAGAAGCCCAAAAATCCTAAGAACAACCAAACACTCAAGGCGCTGGGCCAGTGCTGCAACTGAAACAACTGGCGACGAAGTCCAAACAGCCAGAGGGCTATCCAAACCACTAGAACGCCGCCTGGAAATAGGGTTTCACCCCAAGTGTCCCCGGCAAAACGAACGTTTTCGACGAGCTCTGCCAGGCTGTGAGCCGGGTTGATGGATTGCAAAAAATGCGGATTTTGGGTGCGTTCAAAAACCCGTTGGTTGTGCCAAAGCCAAGCGGCGATGGGTAAGGCCGGTGCCCAAAGTACCCATAATTGAGACCGTTTGAGCTCCAATCTGGGTTGCAATTGGGCTCGAAATTGCTCGCTCAAGAACAGGGCGCAAAAGGCCAAATGGGGCAGAAAATAGGCCACTTTCAACAGACCAGCCAGGCTGATAGCCGTGGCGTAGAGGAGCAGGCTGCGGTGGCTGTTCAATCCAAAGTAAAAGCCGGTCAACTGCCACAGAGCGAACATGGATAGCCCCAAGGCGGCTGCATCGGGTAGGGAAACCGCACTGTAAAAAAAGAGAACCGGCGAACTCAGCCAAGCCAGGGAAATGCCCAATGCATGGCCGGATTTTCGAACAAAAAGCAGCGCCAGTTGAAAGGCGCCCCAAGCCCCTAGGCAGTGAAAAAAGAGCACCCAAAGTCGGTACCAAATGGGGCTCCATCCGCCGAGTTTCGCGCAGACCGCACTCAAATAGGGCAACAAGGGGAATTCGGTCGCAACAACCCCGTCGGCCGAACGATCTTCCATGACCCGAGGCTCCCAGAAATTCATCGATTCTGCGTAGTAATTGTAGGCAATCGACATGCGATCGGCCTGGGCCCCTTGGTGCATGCCAAACGGTTCCCGGTCGAGGTATTCACTCCATCCGGCCCAGGTGTAGAAGGCCAGCAACAAGGACCAAAAAATGAGTGTATGCTTATTCTTCATCGCTCACATTGCTGTCTCGAACGATGTAGCCGGGTCGATTTTTTACGTTGTCGCTCACCCGACCCAAGTACTCGCCCAATATGCCGATGCCCAACAGCTGTATGCCGCCGAGAAACAATACAGAGATGTGCAAAGAGGTCCAGCCCGGCTCGGTGCTGCCAAAGAATTTCTGATACAAGCTGTATAGAATGAGCATGAAGGCAATTCCCGAGACCAAGAAACCGCTGAGGGTGGCCACCTTCAAGGGCCAGGTGCTAAAACCGCTAATGCCGTCTAAAGCGAAACGCAGCATGCGGCGGTAGCTGAACTTGGTATGCCCGCTCATGCGTTCCTGACGATCGTATTCCAGGGCCGTTTGCTGAAAACCAATCCAGGCGATTTGCCCGCGCAAGTACTTGTGCTGTTCGGGCATGGAATTGAGTACATCCCTCACCTTTTGGTGAATGATGCGAAAATCACCGGTATCGACGGGAATGGGTACTTGGGTAATGCGGGAAAGCAGGCGGTAAAACTGCTTGGCAGTGTAGCGTTTGAGCCAAGTTTCCCCAGCCCGGCTTTTGCGCTGGGCGTAGACCACTTCATACCCCTCTTGGGCCTTGGCCAACAATTCAGGGATCAATTCTGGCGGATCCTGTCCATCTCCATCAATGAATACCGTGTATTCCCCTCGGCTGGCTTGGGCCCCTGCACTCAAGGCCATCTGGTGGCCAAAATTTCGGGAGAAATCGATGTACTTCACCCGGGAATCGCTTTGGCTAAGCTGCACCAAGAGGGCTAAACTGCGGTCTTGGCTACCGTCGTTGACGTAGATGATCTCGTACGGCAAATGGGGAAGGGCGGCCGTCAATCGGCTGTGCAAGGCCTCAATATTGCCTTCTTCGTTGTAAACGGGAACAACAATCGACAACAAGGGCTTTTGGCTCGACATGAAACAAAAATAGGATTTTATCGCCCGCTTGCCCGTGCTAACTTTGCAGGAAATGAAAGCCAAATCCTGGATTACTTCTTTGCTTGTTGCCGCCAGCGTGCTGATTGCCGGCGTGGCCTATGCTTGCAACCCAAGTTCAAATGCATCGACTGAAGGCGAGCCCATCACCGTTGCTCGTTTCGATGAAATCATCGGTTCTTCCAAGTTGACCATGGTTGATTTTTATACAACTTGGTGCGGCCCCTGCAAGCGCATGGACCCCTTCGTGAAGCAAATCGCTGCTGACATGGCTGATCAAGTTACGGTGCTGCAAATCGACGCAGAAGCCCAAATGGACATCGCCGATCGCTACCATTTGCAGGGCTATCCCACCTTGATCTTCTTCAAAGGAGGTCAAGTGGTCTATACCTCTTTGGGTTACCAGGATTACGAAGGCATTCAGACCTTGGTAAAACGCTACAAATAAGATTCGCATAAAATGCAAAAAGCCCCGATTGCTCGGGGCTTTTTTTATGCTTTTTGCAAATCTTTTTACAAGAAAAAGCTGAATGAATCGCCACGCAAGCCAAGGCGAAGGGTTTCCAAGGGAATGGCTTCGTGGGGTGCAATGTTGCCCAGGTTTACATTGGCACCGTACAATTCGATGAACCAAACTTGTTGGCTCTTGATGGGGGCTTCCCAAATGATGTTTTCCAAGGGGATTTTGCGAATGATTTCAGCTACCAAGCCTGAACGCACCTCTCCGCTGTTGCGAAAAATGCCCACAGTACCTGATTCGCGCGCTTCGCCAATGACTTTCCAAGCTCCGGCTTGCAGCTCAGTTTCCATTTGCTCGATCCATTCATAGGGAGGAATGATTTTCTCGGCGTCTTTGCTACCTACCTCACTCAGCACGGTGTAACTCTGGCTCAATCGATGGATGTACTGGCATTTGTCATCGTGGTTCATGTCCAAGCTTCCGTCAGATACTTCAGCGTGGGTCATGCCGCATTTCTCGAGCAGTCGCTGGTAATCGTCGAACTGGTTGCGAGCAACAAAGGCTTCAAATAAAGTACCGCCGAAGTAGACAGGAATGCCGGCTGATTGGTACAGCTTGATTTTGTCTTGCAAACGGGGAGTGATGAAACTGGTTCCAAAGCCCAATTTGACAATGTCAGTGATGCTTTCGCTCATGCTCAAGAAGTCTTCGACTTCCCGCAAGCTGAGCCCTTTGTCCATCACCATGGTGAGGCCACCGTTGCGAGGTTTGCTGCTGCGCTCGGGCAGTTGGCCTAGGTTGAAAAGTGCGCTATTCATAACGAATGGGGGTGAAGCGAAGAATGCATTCCAAAAGCGAGACGGCTTTCTTCAATTCGGGTGCAAAAGTAAACAAAAGGAAATGCTCTTCGGGAGCAATCTCCAAGGCTTTTTCCAATACAAAAATGGCGGCTGGTTGGTGCCCGCATAGGTAACAAAGGGCTGCCATGCGATACAACAACTGGGGGTGGGTGGGGTTGTTTTGCAATCCTTGTTCGACGAGCTCCAAAGCCTTCTCTCGATTTCCGCTTTCGGCTACGGCCAAACTCCAATCCAGCCAAAGTTCAGGCACTTGGGGGTGTTCGATGCTCAAAGACTCGTATAGGGGTTCCCACTTGTCTTGCATTTCAAGCCCGAAGTAAGCCGTAGCCAACACCAAGCCATAGTCGCTTTCGAATTTGTCCAGATCGTAGGCTTTCTCGAGGTAGGGTATGGCCGCGCTGTAATTCCCTTCGTAGTGCCAGGTTAAGCCCATGCTGTACCAGGATTCGGCATCGTGGGGCTCGCGTTTGATCACCTCTTGATATAGTTGCCGGCTGCTTTTGATATCGCCGGTTTCGTAATAACTCCATGCCAACAGCCCCTCCATTTCTTGGAATGTCTTCTTGGGGAAGCGTTTGACCTGCTCGTGGTAACTGGCAATCAATTTGGCATACTGTTCTGATTCGTACAAGCACTCAAAATAGGCCAGCCAGGCATCGGCGAAGTTCTCGTGTATGGTTACGGCAAAGTCCAAGGCCATGAGGGCTTGATCAAAGTCGCGCAAGGCCATGTGAGCCGAACCCAATACGTACCAAGCTTCGTAACTGTAAGGATCTTGATCGACAATTTTTTGAATCATGGGAAGCAGCGCCCCCATCAACCCCGTTTCATCGGTATTCTCCAGGTACTTCTCCAAAATGCCGTTGACCTCGGCCCCAGCTTCTAGGGCCCTTTCCAACACCGGCATAGCCAGGTTGTACTGTTTGTGGTGCAGAAGCATGTCCAACACCTCCTCCAAAAGGCCTTCGTCATCTCCACAGGTGTTCAAAGCATTCTCAAGGGCTTCTAAGGCTTTGCCCTCTTCTTTTTGCAGTCCCCACAGCATGGAATCCATGAAAATGAGCGTGGGCTCAAAAGGGGTATAGGCCATCGATTGCTCCAGGTACTTGCGGGCTTTCTTGTACTTTTTTTCCCGAATCAGCCACTCGGCCATGTGAATGGCGAAGACCGGTATGTAGGGAAAGCGTTGCAGGCCCTGCTCCAGAATCAAGCGCATGTAGGTATCGGCCTTGAACTCGCCCTTGGCGCTGGGGAACTGGTTGGAATAATACTTGAACAACTCGATGAGCTCCCGGGCCGAAAAAGTGTCGCGCGATTTGCGCTCAAAATCCTGGGCCAGGGCATTCAGATCGCCTTCAAAGGCGTCTTCTTCTTCGTCGTCGTCCCAATCTGATGAGAAAAAGGGCATACCCAAATTTATGGGTGTGAAATGGGCTTAGCCCTAGGTGGGTGAAGTGGGTCGCCCACAACTTTTACACAAACCAATTGGTATCTTTTGAAAAGGCCCGTCTATGCTACCTTCGCTGCATGGCATCGCTCATTGGATTGGGATTCATCAGCGGATTTTTCATCAGCATTTCTCTGGGCTTTGTCTTTTTTTTGCTCATCGAAGCAGGCATTCAAAGGGGCTGGCGCTCGGCTCTTCCCTTGATAGCGGGTGTGCTGATTGGCGATAGCCTTTTGGTCTTGTCTTCCCTCTGGTACAGCCAGCAGATGGCTGAGTTCTTGGCGAGTTGGGAGAATGAATTTCGGTGGGTGGCGGGCCTGACTTTTTTCACCTTAGGGCTATGGCAGTGGTTTCGCAAGCCCACGAACCTTGAATCGATGCAAAACAATGGCCAACGCTATTTCTGGCAAGCCTTGGGCATCAATTTATCCAACCCCTCCAATTGGGCATTTTGGCTGTTGTTGTTTAGCGCTCCACCGGTTTCGGTTGCTTCGCTTGAAGGTCAAATGGCGTTCGGCATTTCGGCCTTGCTGAGCATTGGCTTGAGTGAGTGGGCCGTGGCTTTTTTGGCTTCCCTGATGGGCCAACGTTTGCCCCAAAAGGCGGTTGATGCCCTGAACCGCGCGTTGTCGCTGGGATTGATGCTGTTAGGCTTGTATTGGCTGCTGGTCGGGTTTTAAGCCTTCTTTTCTTCGCAGAGTTCGGTCAAAACACTGCCTGTGCTTTTCGGGTGAAGGAAGGCTATGTTCTTGTTGTCAGCTCCGCTCTTGGGCTGCTGGTGAATGAGGTCGAATCCGTCGCTTTGCAAGCGGTTCAAGCGCTCTTGAATGCCATCGACTTCAAATGCCAAATGATGCAGGCCTTCGCCTTTCTTTTCAATGAATTTGGCTATGGGACTTTCGGCGTTTGTGGCGGCTTACA
>Ga0222713_10000969_pt1 | contig 32851 bp, 29 predicted proteins | sample C33_649DmetaG_FD_165061 | JGI IMG/M metagenome (GOLD analysis project Ga0222713, IMG submission 165061) | Estuarine water microbial communities from San Francisco Bay, California, United States - C33_649D | ecosystem: Environmental > Aquatic > Marine > Unclassified | place: USA: California... | reverse complement strand
TGACAATGCCCTTGCAGTTGTTCAAGATGACTGGTCAACCAAGATAAGCCTTGGGGGCTCCCATACTTGTGCCATTCGTAATGACAATTCACTTTGGTGCTGGGGATTGAATGGCGATGGTCAGATAGGAAACAGCAATATCCAAAACCAACCTTGCCTTTATGGAGCGCAGCTTTTTTGTCAAGAAGCAAAAGGGTACGCTTGGAGCGGAATTGGAGCTGGTAGCGAGCACACCTGTGCAATCCGCTCAACGAACAAATCGCTGTGGTGCTGGGGAAGAAATAATTTCGGGCAGCTTGGGAATGGTCTTACATCGGAAGCTCCCAACAACACGCCTCAGCAAATCGGGAGTGCCGCCTGGTCACAAGTAAGCGCGGGAGATCGATACACATGTGGGATCCAGACAAGCGGCTCACTATGGTGCTGGGGTCGCAACCTTAGTGAAAAGAAAATGGGCGGACACCTTGGGATTGGTAGCACCTCCAATAAGAACATACCAACACGAGTCGGAGTACGTAACACTTGGACCTCAGTGGCCACTGGTGCGCTTCAGACTTGTGGCATTCAGTCTCTCGGCACTCTCTGGTGCTGGGGCCGGTGGGGAACGAATACCTCAAACGCAACAGCGCCTGTTCAGGTGGGGAGCGGTTCGGACTGGCTGCGAGTTAGCGTCGGAGGAAATGGAAATGGCGTGAATCACATATGTGGCATTAAGAGTATTGATCAACTTTACTGCTTCGGATGGAATACTACTGGTGAGCTTGGGCTTGGACTCTATAATGCTGGAAACAAGACGAATCCGACTCGAGTGGGTGGCGCCTGGTCGAGTATTGTTACTGGGGATAATCACTCATGTGGAATTAAGGGCTTGCAGGTGCTGTGCTGGGGAGATAACCAGTTTGGCCAACTTGGAACCGGAGACTACGAGGGACAGGTTAAGCCTACTCCTGAATACACGAAAGGGAATTGGACTGCACTTTTTGCCTCCTTTAACCACACTTGTGCAAGAAAAAGTGACTTTTCTCTCTGGTGTTGGGGGAATAACACAAACTCGCAGCTAGGGAGGCCACCCACAGTTCCTGAGTTTACCCTTCCTTGGGATACCTACCCAGCGCCGCTGCGTAGTGAATCGTATAACAGCTCCCGACCTTCAATCACAGGCACAGCTAAGGTTGGACAGACTCTAACTGCGAATGATGGTACGTGGGCCGCACGTCCAGAACCGACTATTGAATACCAATGGTACTCATGCACTTCCCCAAAAGCAGCTAGCTACCGTACAAGTATTTCCTCTGGTTGTTCAGCTATATCTGGTGCTACCGGGCGCCGTTTTACAATTCCAGCCACGCAAGTTGGGAAGTACATTCTGGTACGAGTCACTGCTAGACAATCTGTCACGAAAGTAAACAACAATTGGGCTCACTCGCCGACCACAGTGACTGTAAGGAAATAGAGGCAATTGTTTGTTCATTACTAGTACAAGCTTGAGACAATCTAGTCGGCTAAGAGGGGTTCTGCGCGCTCAGCTGCGCTAGGGGATCTCGATTCTCAGACGGGCTCGGCTAAGCGCATTGTTAGTAGGATCGCGTTGAATACTGAGAAGCTTAATCCTAATTCCGGAAACCTCATCTACGAAAGAGTTGCCGACGCGGAGCGAGCCATCGAGCCAATCGCGGAATCCACTCCGACTGCCTGGGGTCGTATCCACAAGCACCACATTGCCGTGGGTTCCGCGCTGTTGAGTCCCCGTGACATCGCAGAGGCGAATGCTAATCCCGCGACTAATGGAGGATGGAAAGCGATCAAATAAGGTCCCGCGTTCCCGCCAGTCCAAGCAGATCTCAGGGGCGGTTTTATGAGTAGACATTCCCCAAAGGCCATAAGCCTCTACGTTCGGCCGCCGAATGCGATACCCCTTAATCGCAGCGTTGGGCTCATTAAGGGGGTTCAACTCGATCTCGTATGCCCCAGCTGCTTCAATGAGGGGCATCTCCTCTTCCGTGAGGAATCCCATCGTGAACCTGCTCGCAGATGACGGGAGCGCACGGAAAGGGAGATACAGATTCCCGCCCATCACATCAAGGTTTTCGCCGTACACCCACGTATCGCTACCCCCGAAACGGCCGAACGCCCATGGTGCCCGACACTTTTCGGTGATCCCGGCAACAGAGACGCCACCTGCACGACATCGGATTGCACCAGAGTGCGGCGCGCCGAGATTATGTCCTAGCTCGTGGATCATGGTGTCCATCGCATCACCCTGACCATCTGTGGTGCGCCACCACCGACGCCAGAGATTCATGCCACTTTCATCACCGGGCAACTCGGCAATACCTGCGTAATAACACCCCTGAGGAGGCCAGAAGTACATCATGTGGGTGTGTTCATCTAGGTTTGTCCCTTGGCTTTCAAGTGCCTCTCGGGCAGTCCGTCCCCACGTCTTATAATCATCACAATCTCTACTCGTTCTCACAATCGTGATAGTTGGGAAGACTGAACCTGTGACTTGAACTCGACCGTAACTTGCGGTCTGGTAGAAGAAGGCGAGCGACATTCTTTTCTTGTCAATATCCGGCTCATTGAACAAGAGATCACCTATCAAGGTAGCTGATCCAGGAGAGCTTAAATTGTCAGTAAAGTTGATACGGATCACCGCAATGTTGATGGCCTCAGTATTAGAGGGGCTGTGGCCCCAGTGACTTGTGGGGGTTGACGCAGTCACCTTCGCAGGTACAAGTAGGATTGCGCTAATTAAGAGCGCCGCGAACAGTTTCTTCTTTGTGATCATGTAATTAGTCGACGATGTTGAGCGAGGTGAAACTACTTGAAGAACGGTGCCGTATGCACTGTCCAGAGGTCTTTGACGGCAGCAGGGAAGGGGGCATCTTGGACTACCTCTCCTCGGAATTCATGTTGAATCCCGCCGCCAGCAGCCACATCAACCACACATTCAAATCCGTCAACTGAGAGCGAGTACTGCCCCACGGTCTCAACTGGTGCGAGCCAGGCCGGCATGGACTCATGAGGCCGAATAAGCCCGTTACCGTCCATGTACTCGGTGCGTGTACCGTCCTCGCTGACCACCAAGAAGAGATGCGGCACTTCTGGATCACCCAGCTCCAACATGATGTTCATGTCAATCCAGCCGACCGCATCAGATCGACCAGTTTCCAGTGTTCCCACGCAACCACCTTGAATTGAAGCCTTCGCAACACCTAGCGGCAGCGATACCGTTAGCGCCATCATCAGGAAAACGAGAAGGAATCTCATATGTCTACCGTAGCAGACCCATTTTGGACGTCAAGAGTCGCGGGCCGCGCGGAGACCAGGCTGGTCATGGCTCCTGTCGCTGGCGACCTCTCCGCATCGCAAGCAGCCCCCCCATCCGCTTCGCCGAAGAGGTGAAGCCGCAGCTGGAGAAGATCTAGCGAACGAGTAATGCTGCGCTACGTTGCGAATGCGACGCTGTGCCTATGCAGGCTGTTCGTGCTCTCCTAACTCCGCGGCACGCGCTAGTTGCAACGCTTTCACTCCTACTCTTCGCTGCGCTCATTGCAACTCTGACAGGCCCCACACAAGCCGTCGAGATCCTTGAAGCTCCGGCCCCCTCACTTGATACGACCCCTATGACCAAGGAGGTGAAGATTCGCGTGGAGATCAGCGGAGGGGTGGCACAACCAGGCGTGATCTCTTTGCCAGAAGGGTCACGCCTCATTGACGCGGTAGGCGCCGCCGGCGGTTGGGGAGAGCGCGTCGACCCACTTCGCGTTGAACTCTGCCTCAACTTGGCTGCGCCCCTTGAGGACGGGGGTGCTATTCGAATCCCCACACGAGATGACCGGCTCCTGCTCGGCCTTACTGGAGTTGAGTGCGGGCCACTCTATTCATCTGCCGCAGAGATTGCATCATCTGACGAGACGAGCGGCGCTAGCGGGAGTACCGCAACTGGGGGAAAGATTGATTTGAATCGAGCAAGCGCAGATGAGTTAGACACACTCCCTGGAATCGGGCCGGCCACTGCGGCCAAGATCATCGCTGCCCGCAAGGAGAAGCCATTTGTAATTGTGGACGATTTACGTGACCTGAAGATCATCAGTGAGAGCGTTCTACAAGGAATCCGCGCACTCGTCATCCCGTGATCAACGAGTCAACAGATCGGCCGAGCATCACTGGGGCATCACTCGGAGGTAGACCTGGGGTCGTAGCGTGTGCTGCGATCGCAACAGCGCACCTCTTCCTTCTCCCGCTGCCAGCACAATCTCTGAAGAGCGCAGCGCTTGCCCTTTGTGGCCTCTCTCTCATGCTGCTTCTCGGAAGCCAGCGGGGCACCGCTCCGAGAGCTCGTGCCGCGGCACTTGGGACGCTTCTCATCTCGGCTCGAGTTGTGATTGGCGGGCTCCCGCTGCCGCCGGCTACCTCACTGCATCTCCCGGAAGGGGCGATCTCTGCCGCAGGAGAGGTGCGCTCGCTACTTGCCCCGCTGCGCGGCACACAACGTTTTGTCCTTGAGGCTGATGGGCTCCAGGTGATGGTTGAAGCACCGCCGAACCCTCAGTTGAGAGTTGGCGATCGCATCACAACAGACCTTGAATATCGAAGCCTAACCCCCGAGGCACAGGAGAGGCTGCGGGTTCGGGGTATCGAAGCTTCGGCAAAGAGTTACGGCGTGACGCTTACTGGACGAGGGAGCCCCCTTGAGTGGTTACGTGGGCGCATAGGCGACGACATCGAACGCATGATTCCGGCGCCAGCAGGAGGCTTAGCCGCCGCGATTGTCGTGGGGCTTCGAGAGCGCGTTGACGAGCGACTCGCCGACGCGTTCACCGCGACCGGGCTTGGTCATGTTGTGGCGCTCTCTGGATGGAACGTTGCCATCACCATGGCGGTGGCAGAACGAGCCCTACGACGCTTCACGCTAACGAGGAGGCGCTGGTCGCTGATTGGCATCGCGCTGATCTATGGCCTCTTCGCTGGCGCAAGCGCGAGCGTCATTCGCGCGAGCGTCATGAGTGCGGCGGCGCTACTCGCCGAAACCAGTGGTCGCAAGGGTGCGGGGGCGATCGCCTTATCGCACGCTGTAGTTGCCCTCCTAATCTTTGATCCTGCGATCGCATACGACGCTGGATTCCGTCTTTCAGCACTCGCCACAGCTGGCCTTCTAGCGAAGAGCACGAGCTGGTCGGCTGCGGCACTTCGTATTGGCTCACGGTTGCCAGCGCCGCTGCAGAAGACATGGAACCTCCTCGCAGAAAACATTGCGGTCAGCATCGCGGCACAGGCGGCAACACTCGGACTCGTCATTGCCCTCTTTGGCAGGGTGGCGCTCTGGTCAATCCCGCTCACGCTACTGATCGCACCGCTGATTGCACCCGCCACCGCGGCGGCACTACTTGCGCTCCTTGCCGGTGAGCTTGCACTGATCACGCCAGCGGGACTCGCTCTTCTTCCGAGCCTCCTTGCGCTCCCGGCTGCGGCGCTCTTTGGCGCTGCGGCGCTGATTGCCCAGGCCGGTTCAACCCTCCCCGGCACCGACTTCACGATCTCTCGTGATCTCACGCTACCGATCGGAGTCGTGCTCGGGACCGCTGGCGTCGGACTACTGTTGCGCCGCAGTAGTGCCGTACCTGATGAACCTGTTGAGCGAAACACTGGAGGTAGCTTGAGGGTTCCGGCGATCGCTGGGGCGTGCATTCTTGTTGCTAGCTGCCTCGCCTCGACGAGCGCCGCCGCACCACACGGCGAACTCCGCATCGCTGTCCTTGATGTTGGCCAGGGAGACGCAATCTTGGTTGAGTATCGCGGGAAGAGAATGCTGATTGACGGCGGACCTGATCCTGCACGACTCAGCACCGAGCTTGATCGCCTCATCCCGTCCTGGGATAGAACGATTGACGTGCTCGTTGCAAGCCACCCACATGAGGATCATCTCGCTGGACTGCCACGCCTTCTTGATCGATACCGCATCGGGGTAGTACTTGGCGCTGAGGTCCGTGGTGGAGGCCCAGCTTCTAGGAGTTGGAACGAGATCCTCCAGTCGCGTGGGACCGAATACCACAGCGTCGCTACCGGGAGCAGGTTCATGATCGCCGACGCACACCTCGCTGTGCTCTGGCCAGATAGGGAGGCACTCGAGCGCGCGCCAGAGGACGGAGGGAGTGCGCTCAACAATCGATCAATCGTCTTGCGCCTTGACATCCCAGGATTCTCCGCGCTGTTCACTGGCGACATTGAGGCAGACTTGGATCGTCGGATTGCCGCAAGGATCACCGCCCCAGTTGATCTCTTGAAATCCCCACATCACGGCAGTGCAACGGCGGCTAGTCGAGCGTTACTCGCAGCGGTCGATCCTCGAGTCTCTATCGTCTCCGTTGGACTGCGCAACTCATACGGCCACCCTGCAGCCGCCGCCCTCGAACGACTCGCTGAACGGAGCGGCGCAGTGGCGAGAACAGACCTTGACGGCACCGTCATTGCGCTGATTGATCCTGCACAGCCAGATCGAATTGAGATCCGAACGGCCACCACAACATCGCTTGCGCCAGCGCGAAGCGAGATCGGTCTCATCACACCGGGCGGACCCCGTGCTGGCACCGCCGACGACGCACAAGTCCCAGCAGCCGCGTTTATTCGCCTACTGCGCGCTGGGAGTGCGGGATGCCCCCTGCCAGCCGCTACCATCGGCGCATGGCAAAGCCAACGAACCCTGCGGTACTCCTCGCCTGGGGCGATGACCTCCTCCTGATTGAGGAGGCGGTGGATGCGCTCGCGCAGCAGCTTGCTGCGGGTGGGATGGGGGCACCAGACCGCGTACGGCTGAAGGCGGAGGGGCGTGGCTCCGGAGACGGGGCGGCGGTGCTCAGCAACTTGGCGCAGAAGTTGGGGACGGGCGGACTCTTCGGTGGCGGCTCGCTGATGGTGGTGGCGGGAGCGGGACGCCTTGCGCGAACCAAAGAACTACGCGCTGGAGTTGCGAGTGCACTCGCCAACATTGCGCCTGGCAACGCAGTAGCGCTTGTTGACCAGCGCGCGCGTCGGCCAAACCTACGCGCTGCGCGTCCTGACGGCCCTGGCGAACTTGGCCTGCTTGTACAAGACGTTGGCGGCGCGGTGCTGAACTGCATCTCACCTGGACCTGGTGAGCTTGCGTCGTGGATCTTGCAGCGCGCGCAGGCGGCAGGGCGCGAGATCGCTGGAGATGCCGCAAAAGATATTGCCGAGCGGCTCGGCGCAGAGGTGCGTGAGCCAGATCTTGATCGCAGCGGGATGCGCATGACGGCGGCGATCGAACTTGAGAAGTTGATGCTTGCGATGCCAACAGGGACGATCCCGCTGAAGGCGGCGCAGCTCCTCGTTGCAGATCGTGGGCTTGGGTCGCTCTTCGCCTTTGCGGATGCGATCGTGGCGCGCAGTGGCCCACTCGCCGCACGGCATCTCGGTCGCGCAATCAGTGAGCCTGGGCCAATGGTGGTGGCGACGCTCCACCGCAAGATGCGCGACCTTGCACAGATTCACGGTGCGGTGATTGAAGAGGGGAAGTCGATCGGTCAGGTGGCGCGAGAGCTCCACATGCACGAGTTCCCCGCCGGGAAGCTCGCTGACGCGGCGCGTCGCTGGAGCGCACGGGAGATCTCCGATGCGATCACTGGCCTTGTAGAGCTCGACGCGGTCTCTAAGGGTGACGGTGAGCGTGCCTGGGGCCCGGCACTAACGCGATGGAGCGCCGCCCGAATCGGCTAGGTGCTTCTACTGGATGCGGAGCAGCACCTTTGCAGACGACCAGAGCTGCTCAAGTTTGTAGAAGTCGCGCTCTGGTGGCGTGAAGATGTGCACGATCACCGAGCCGTAATCCAAGACGATCCAGTGAGATGACGGCGCGCGATGCCGGTGCGACGGCGTGATCTCCTCTGCGGCGAGGCCGTCCACGATGCTTGCGGTGATTGCGGCGAGTTGTGGCTCAGAGCCGCCAGTGCAGATGACGAAGGCTTCTGCGACCGTGGTGAGCCCAGCAACATCAAGGACGATGATGTCGGCCGCCTTCTTATCTTCGGCTAGGAGGGCAACCTTCCGCGCAAGATCGTGGGGCTCAATGCTGCGTTGCTTCTGAATCACCAGCTCAGCCTACCTGAGTAGTCATGTTGCTGGATCAACTGGAATGTCGTCAGGCTCAATCGGTCGCTTCAAGACGAGTTCTGGTCGATCAAGATAGAGGCCGCTCTTCTTGATGTAGTCGGCAACGGCACTAGGAACTAGGTAGCGAAGTGAGCGCCCACGCGCCGCAAGCGCACGGAGCTCACGGCTCGCGTGAGAGAGGTGGAAGCCGTCAAGGTAGAGGAAGCGATCCTCGCGTCCAGGGAAGTGACGAGTCAGCCAGGCGCGATCCGGCGTTGGTGTTCCAGGTCGCGGAAGTGCGGCAACGCGAGCGAGGTCCAAGATTGCGGTTGGATCCTCCCACTCATGGAAGCCGAGGAGTGATTCAACCGAGAGGATCAGGTAGAGCTCGTGCGGCTTCCCAGGTTCAGCAGTAGCGGCAAGATCGCGCAGTGTGTCGATCGTGTACGAGAGGCCCGGACGATCAAGCTCCGCACGGTTCAACTCAAAGTGTGGGTTCCCCGTAATAGCAAGTTGCACCATCTCGCAGCGAATCACTGCGTCGGTGACGCGATCGTTCACCTTGTGCGGTGGTCGCGCAGCGGGCACGAAGAGGACGCGATCAAGCTTCAGCAGATCGCAGGCGGCCTGACCGAGCGCAAGGTGTCCGTCGTGAATCGGATCAAAGGTACCGCCGAGGACGCCGATCTTGCTCACTGGCCCCCCTCCGAACTTCCGGTTGCCGCCTCTTCTAGTGTTTCGCCAATCTCTTCCAGTTCTAGGTCGGCAACATCCGCCGCATCGGCGGCGTTCAAGAGGCCGCTGTCATCTGGGTCGTCCCACTCCAACGCAAGGTCGCCAATCAGCACGGAGTTTCCGGCGCGACAGCCAGCCTTACGGAGCGCCTCTTCAATCCCCTGTCGCTTCAGCTCGTGATGGAAGCGCTCGGCAGACTCATCGCGCGCGAAGTCGGTCTGATGCACCAAGCGCTCAATCGCCTTGCCGCGCACACGGAAGGCGTCACCCTCTCGGCTCACTTCGAATCCAGAGACGGCAATCGGATCAATGCGATGCACCACCACACCGGCAGGTTCGGTTGGAAGCGAGAGTGTCTCAGCGTCGGGGAGGAGTCGCGCCAACTCTTTACGGAGCGCGCCTACACCCTCACCCAAGGTGCCGCCAAGCGCTGAACAGGCGACACTGTTGAGGCCGAGCTTGGCGAACCCTTCTTGTAGTTCGGCGAGTCGCTCGTGGACACCCGGACGATCAGTCTTGTTCAAGACAATCAGCGTGGTCTTCTCAAGGAGTGCAGGGTTATGCGCAGAGAGTTCGTCGCGAATGATCCCTGCGTCGCGCAGTGGGTCGGTGGCAGAGGCGTCAACAACGTGGACCAGAATGCGCGTGCGTGAGGCGTGACGCAAGAAGGCGAAGCCGAGTCCAGCCCCCATCGATGCTCCTTCAATCAACCCGGGAAGATCGGCAATAGTTGGTCGACGACCATCCTCTAGGCCGAGTTCAAGAACGCCAAGATTCGGCTCGAGTGTGGTGAACGGGTAGTCGCCAATCTTCGGCTGTGCTGCGGTGAGCGCTGCAAGCGTGGTGGACTTCCCAGCGTTCGGGAGGCCAACGAGTCCAACGTCGGCGATCAGGCGCAGCTCAAAGCGCACGGCGCGCACCTCACCAGGTTCCCCCTTCTGCGCGTGACGTGGTGCCTGATGCGTTGAGGTGACGAAGTGCGCGTTCCCGAGGCCTCCGCGTCCACCTTTCACGATCATCACGCGCTGCTCGCGCGAGACGATGTCGGCGATCAGATCGCCACTCGCAGCGTCAAAGATTGCGGTGCCAGGCGGGACGCCAATCTCTAGATCTCTCCCCGCCTTCCCGTGTGACTGCTTGTTGCCACCGTTTCCACCGTTTCCCGCGATGAGGAAGCGCTTCTGCTCAAAGTCGCGCAGCGTAGTCTGGCCAGTGTCTACGGAGACATAGACGCTTCCGCCACGTCCGCCGTCACCGCCATCTGGACCTCCGCGCGGAACGTGTGACTCGCGTCGCATCGTAGAGGCGCCGTCGCCACCCCGCCCAGCTGTGAGGTGGAGATCTACAACGTCAAGAAACACGCGCCCTACGGGAGGAAACGCGCCGGATTGTAAAACGTTGAACCGTTAGAGAGTGGGTAGCCACGCGAAACGGAGAAGTGAAGATGTGGACCGGTGGTGCAGCCAGATTCACCAATCTTGCCGATCTCCTGCCCGCGTGCAATCTTCTGCCCAGGTGAGACCAGGATCCTGGACATGTGATAGTAGCCAGTGTAAAGATTTGACCCAACAGCGATCACCACTTGATTTCCGCCACAATTGCTCACCCACCCTGTGCGTACAACAACTCCTGCCGCTGCGGCGATAATCGGTGCACCCGTACGTTGGGAGATGTCCATCCCGTCATGCCCTCGGAAGAAGCCTCGCACAAATCTCCCGCCAGGGACGGGGTATCTGAAGGTCAAGCCGTCATAGACCGCTGGGAGTGGCCCGTTATATGCGTATGACTGGCCAGAGGCCGCATATGTTGGGAGTGCTGGTCCGCGCCCGCCCGGAAGTACGAGCACCATCCCGAGCACAACATCGGTTGAGCGAAGCCCGTTGTACGCAACGATCTTCGCCTGCGGGATGTTCGCAGAAGAGGCGATTGATTTCATCGTCTCGTGTTCTCTGACCACATGGACATAGCCTTTCACGTCTGGAATGCTGAGCCGCTTCCCGGCAGGGGGATTACTTGTTGAGATCAAGCGATTTGACCAGATCACATCCATGAGCCCGACGTTGTAGATCTTGGCGATCTGCGCCAGCGTCTGACCTTTTTGGACCACATGAACGCTGACATGCGCACGACCATCTGGAATGCTCAGCTGAACAGCAGCGGGGAGTCGCATCGTTCCATCTTCAAGAATCTGTGGTCCATCAAGCTCACTCACCACGAGGCTGCTTGTGAGCTCCGCTGAGGCATCACGCGCCAGCTCAGCTGACCGCCAACCGAGTGGGCTCGTCACTGCAACATCTGTCACCGCACTGCCCTGTTCTGTCCCAAGGCTTAGCGGCGCCTCTAGCGGTGCTACGCGATCTGGATCAAGCCCCGCGCCCCAGAGCGCTGGCGGGGTGTGCTCCGTCTCGGTCTCAATCGCGATGGCGATCCCCTCATCAAACGCACGAGCGCGCTGATCAACTGCAGGGCCGGGGAGGAGACTCGCCACAATGGCAACGCCGAGGAGTGTGGCGATGCCGACTGACGCAGCGCTCTCCGGGGCGCGACTGATGGCATAGATCTGTTTTGCGAGCCTGGCCTGGCGGCGCTTGAGGTTGCGCATCATCCCCCAGCGCTCCAAGTGTGGCGTCAGGTTATGAGCGAGTGCGGCGAGGGCTAAGCCGCTGGTGCGCTCTCGCAAACGGGGATGAACACGGATGCGACGTGGCAGCGGATGTTTAAGAAACTGGCCCGCTCGAAAGAGGCTGAGCGTGATCGCTCGCTCACCCGATCGTTCCAACAGTCCGCCAAGGTGGTACGCGGCACGGCGAATGGAGGCGGCGAAGCGGAAGAGGGCGCCTCCTCGGTGAACGCCGCTTCCTGGATGGGGACGCCTTCCCCTTTGACCCTTGGGACCTCTCTCAGCCATATGCGCCTCCGATCTCGACCTATTCTACCCCTCGGCGATACCGCGTCGGCGGGGTGCGGGAGGTTGATCTCAGGCTGGGCTTGAGCCCTCAGTCCCCTTCGTCAGCGAGGCGAGGAACTGCGCGTTCGACTCGGTCTTCGCGATGCGGTTCAAGAGGAGCTCGATCCCCTCGTTCGCACCGACGGCAGAGAGCATGCGACGCATCGTCCAGACCATCTTCAGCGTTGCCTCATCAAGGAGGAGCTCCTCTCGGCGCGTGCCGGAGCGCTGCACATCAATGGCCGGGAAGATGCGCTTCTCGGCAAGCTTGCGGTCAAGGACGAGCTCAGAGTTACCAGTCCCCTTGAACTCTTCATAGATGACGTCGTCCATCTTGGAGCCGGTGTCTACAAGGCAGGTTCCGATGATCGTCAGTGATCCGCCCTCTTCCAACTTGCGCGCGGCACCGAAGAAACGCTTCGGTGGGTAGAGCGCAATAGGGTCAATACCGCCGGAGAGGGTTCGCCCTGACGGTGGGAGTGCCAAGTTGTAGGCGCGTGCGAGTCGAGTGATGGAGTCGAGCAGCACCACAACGTCGGCCCCTGCCTCGGTGCGTCGCTTCGCGATCTCCAGTGCCATCTCGGCCACATGCGTGTGGTTCTCGGTCGGTTCGTCGAAGGTTGAGGAGATCACCTCACCCTTCACAGAGCGACGCATGTCGGTCACCTCTTCTGGTCGCTCGCCAATAAGGCAGACCATCAGGGAGATCTCTGGATAGTTGGCGGTCACACCCTGCGCGATCTGCTTCAGGAGGCTCGTCTTCCCCGCCTTTGGTGGCGAGACGATCAGCGCGCGCTGCCCCTTGCCTAGCGGGTTCACCAGGTTGATGAGGCGCTGCGAAAGATTCGTTGGATCTGTCTCAAGGTTGATCAGCTCAATCGGATGGATTGGGGTGAGGTCACCGAAGTGTGGTCGTTGGCGTGCCGACTCTGGGTCTGTCCCAGAGATAATCTCTACGCGGAGCATCCCCCAGAACTTTTCACCCTCTCGCGGAGCGCGAATGACGCCACCAATGGTGTCTCCCTGTCGCAGGCCGATGCGGCGCAACATGGGCGACGGAACGTAGACATCGTCAGCGCTCGGAAGGAGTCCGTTGCGTCGAACAAAACCGTAGCCGTCATCAACGATCTCAAGGATCCCTTCGGCCCACACCTGGCCCTGCTCCTCTGCTTGCGCTGTAAGAATTTTCTGAATGACGCGCGGCAGATCTTCTTGCTGTGAGGTGGCAACGTTGAACTTCTTCGCTGCGGCCATCAGCTCGCTCGCGGTCAAATTGGCGAGCGCTGCAAAGGTGAGCAGCCCCTCAGCGGCGAGATCCGCCTCAGAGAGAACCTCAACATCTTGTGGGAGCGAGCTCTGCGGCATGCGCATGCCGCCCTGTCCCCCGTTCATTCCGGGTCCGCGGCGAACGCCGCGTCGTGGTCCGCGATTACGGGGATCATTCATAGACATTGTTGGGGGTACCTTCCTTGACTCTTGTGGGGGTTGCCTGGGAGTGTTCGCGATCCCCACACGAAACGTCCAACGCCTCTTAGCGGGAGGAGTGGGGGGATGAGAGAACTCTACGGGATCATCTGCCCCACGTCAACGGGGCGTTGCGAGCGGCTACTTCCCGCCCTTCGCCTTCGCCCAATCGGCCTTAAAGACGGCGATCCCCTTGTCGGTGAGTGGATGCTTCGCCATCTGCTCAAGGACCTTGAGCGGCATCGTGGCAACATGCGCGCCAACGAGCGCTGCCTCCGTCACATGACGAGGGTGGCGAATCGATGCGGCCAAGATCTCGCAGTGATCAAGATCCTCGTAGTGCGAGAAGATCTCCGCGAGTTCGCGGATCACCGTCATGCCGTCTTCGCTGATGTCATCAAGCCGGCCAACGAACGGGCTGATCAGTGAAGCGCCTGCCTTCGCGGCGAGAAGCCCCTGGTTCGCCGTGAAGATCAGTGTGCAGTTCGTCTTGATCCCCTCCGCCTTGAGACGGCTGATGGCGGCGAGGCCATCGGTAGTCATTGGGATCTTGACCACGATATTGGAGGCGATCTTGGCGAAGGCGAGCCCCTCGCGGAGCATCCCCTCGGTGTCGTCGCTGATCACTTCGGCCGAGACTGGGCCTGGCGTGAGCGTGCAGATCTCCTTCAGGAGCTCTTCGTAGGAGCCGCCAACCTTCGCGTAGAGCGACGGGTTAGTGGTGACGCCGTCAACGATCCCCCAGCTGATGCCGGTCTTGATCTCGTTGATATCTGCCGTGTCCAAGAAGAACTTCATGATGCAGCTCCTGTTCCGTTACTTCGGCTTGCCGCCTTGTGTGCGGCCGCCTCAATCGCCTTGCGGCGTTCCGCCTGTACCGTCTCATCATCGCGCACTCCCACCATTCGTGGGACGTACCCGGCGAGGCGACCCTCTTTCAGCGCTACCGCGGCGCCGACGAAGCCATCAAAGAGCGGGTTCGGCCGCAGTGGGCGGCTGGTGAACTCTGGATGGAACTGGCTCGCCACGAACCAGGGGTGATCGGCGAGCTCAATGATCTCAACGAGGCGACCGTCTGGCGAGACGCCAGAGAAGTTCATCCCGGCCGCCTCAAGCTGCGGCTTGAAGCGATTCGCCACCTCGAAGCGGTGGCGGTGGCGCTCGTAGGCGATCTCTGAGCCATAGACGGTCGCGGCGCGCGAGCCTGCGGTGAGCTTGGCGGGGTAGAGGCCGAGCCGCTGCGTTCCACCCTTCTCTTCCACGCCGCGCTGGTCCGGCGTGAAGTCAATGACCGGATGCTTGGTGAACATGTCGAATTCGGTGGAGTTCGCGTCGGCAGAGGCGAGCGTCTCTCGCGCAAACTCAATCACCGCAATCTGCAGTCCAAGGCAGAGGCCTAGATACGGAATGCGCTCGGTGCGCGCCGTGTGTGCTGCGCGAATCTTCCCCTCAATACCGCGGTAGCCGTATCCGCCAGGGACCAGGATGCCGTGCGCTCCGGCGAGTTGCGCTGAGACCTGCGCCGCGTCAGCGTCATCAAGCTGTTCCGCGTTCACCCATCGAACGCGGACGTCGTGGCCGTGCGCCCAACCAGCATGTCGTAGCGCCTCCATCACAGAGAGATACGCGTCAGGGAGTTCGGTGTACTTCCCAACGATGGCGATCTCCACCGCCGGCTTATCCGCAACGATCTCTGCCACGAGCTGCTCCCACTTCGCGAGCTGCGGTGTGGCGGGCGTAATGCCGAGTTCGCGAACGAGCAGGTCACCAAAGCCGAACTTCTCAAACTGCAGCGGCACCTCGTAGATTGTGCGCGCAGTGGTAGCGGGGACGACCGCCTCCATTGGAACGTCGGTGAAGAGGGCAATCTTCTCGCGCACATCATCTGGGACCGGATGATCGGCGCGGAGGATGATCACGTCAGGCTGGATGCCGCTGCCGCGCAGCTCCTTCACCGAGTGTTGCGTTGGCTTCGTCTTCAGTTCGCCAGTTGCGGCGAGTTCTGGAAGGAGGGTGACGTGGATGTAGAGCGAATTCCCGCGACCAACATCCTTCTTCAGTTGGCGAATCGCCTCAATGAACGGAAGTGACTCAATGTCACCCACCGTTCCACCAACTTCAACTATGACAACATCAACGTCGTCGCCACCGAGACGCAAGACGCGCTCCTTAATCTCGTTGGTGATGTGCGGAATCACCTGCACGGTGCCGCCAAGGTAGTCGCCGCGGCGCTCGCGGGCGATCACGGTGGAGTAGATGCGTCCCGTGGTGACGTTGGAGGCCTGCGAGAGGTTGACGTCGATGAAGCGCTCGTAGTGACCAAGGTCAAGGTCGGTCTCTGCGCCGTCATCAGTGATGTAGACCTCGCCGTGCTGATACGGCGACATGGTGCCTGGATCAACGTTGAGATACGGATCGAGCTTGATGACGGAGATGCGCAGGCCACGCGCCTTGAGGAGGAGGCCAACAGATGCGGCGGTGATCCCCTTACCGAGGGAGGAGGTGACGCCACCGGTGACGAACACGAATTTCGTCGCCATCTCGTCCCCTCTGCCTCCTCTGTATGGGCGGGGCGCTCGGTGACTACCGAGCGAGCCTGACGGAGTCTATCGCAGCCGGCGGCGGAACGGGAGTTGTGTTTGGCGCCCCGCCCAGATGCCGAGCAAGATGAGCGCACCGCCGATCGCCTGGACTGGTTCGAGCGCTTCGCCAAGGACAACGGCAGAGATTACGACCGCGAGGAATGGGACGAGAAGTTGGAAACTCGCCACGCGCGCAGGGCCAACCACCGGCACCGCGGTGAAATAGAGGACGTTGGCGAGACTGCTTGAACCGAAGGTGGCATAGAGGATGCCAAACAGTGCGGCTGCAGGGATTGCTGGCGAACCGAGTTCCGTCCACTGAATCGCGCCGAAGGGGATCAACACTGCCCCACCGATCACCATGCTCCACCCCGTGAACGCGAGCGCGCCAGTGCGCGGAATCACCCGTGCGCCGGCGAGAAGATACGAGGCCCAACAGGCGGCGGCGAGCAGCGTTGCTGTGACACCAGCGGTTGTCCCTCCAAACGCACCAGCACCTTCGCCAAGTGCAACGGCTGTCACGCCAGCAAACGCAATGAGGCCGCCGGCGATCGTTGCGGGTCGCAGTGGGTCAATCCGAAAGAGCGCGGCAAAGATGGCGGTAAGGAACGGCGTCACTGAGATCAGCAGTGCGCTCGTCCCTGCATTAATGGTGCCGAGTGATCCTGCCCAGAGGAGTTGATACGTCCCCTGCCCGATCACGCCAAATGCTCCGGTGATCAGAAGGTCACGCGGGGCCATACGGATACTCCCGCCGCGGAGTTGTGTCCAGAGGAGCACGATCAGGCCTGCCGCCGTGATCCGAATCGCCGAAAAGGGGAGAACTGGCCACTCAGTGACGGCCGCTTTGACCACCGTGAAGTTCGCCGCCCAGATCAGCATGGCGACCAGCACGCCAACTTCGGCGACCGCGCGCACGCTCGTTGGGCGACGGCTCATGAGGCTTCTTCGGGGCATTGCGCCTCCAGTACTACTGACTCCGATGGAGTCTACAATCAACGGACACCAACAACCACGCAGGGGGGCACTAATGGATCCACGACTTGAGCAGTCAGCAATCACCACGATCCGCACCCTCGCGATCGACACCGTCCAGGCGGCAAACTCTGGTCACCCTGGCGCCCCAATGGGCTGCGCGCCGATGGCCCACACGATCTGGACACGCCACCTCCGCCACGCGCCGAGCACTCCCGGCTGGTTCGATCGTGACCGATTTGTGCTCTCCAACGGCCATGCGAGCGCGCTCCTCTATTCACTTCTTCATCTGACTGGCTACGGACTTACGGTTGATGACCTGAAGTCGTTCCGACAGTGGGGCTCGCTGACGCCTGGACATCCGGAGTACGGCCTCACCGCTGGCGTTGAGGCAACCACCGGGCCGCTCGGTCAGGGCTTCGCGAACGGTGTTGGGATGGCGATCGCCGAGCGACGCCTCGCCGCAGAGTTCAATCGACCTGGGCACACCGTGATTGATCACCGCGTCTTCGCGATCGTCTCAGACGGCGACCTCCAAGAAGGGCTTGCATCAGAGGCGGCATCACTCGCTGGACACCTGAAGCTCGGCAAGTTGATCTATCTCTGGGATGACAATCTCATCCAGCTCGACGGACCAACATCAACCGCCTGGTCGGAAGACGTGCGCAAGCGATTCGATGCGTATGGCTGGCACACCAGCAGCGTTGCCGACGGCAACGATGTTGCATCCATTGATGCGGCGATTAGCGCCGCGATCAAGGATGATCGCCCGAGCCTCATCGCTGTGCGTACCGTCATCGGTTTCGGTTCGCCGAATAAGGCAGGGAGCCAGAAGTCACACGGCGCACCACTCGGCCCAGACGAGGTGAAGCTCACCAAGAGCGCGTATGGCGCGAATCCAGATGCAACCTTTGATGTCCCAGCAGATGTTGCCGAGTTCTACCGCGGCGCGATCACCAGTGGTGAAGCGCTCGTTGCGGCGCATACCAAGCGACTCCTCGCCTATGCGACCGCCTTCCCAGCAGAGGCGGCAGAACTCCAGCGCCGCATGGCTAACGGACTGCCGAGCGGCTGGGAGCGCGCGCTGCCCGTATACGAACTTGGCGGTGATGCACCGACGCGCAACGTCAGCCAGTCGAGCATCAAGGCGCTCGCCGCGGTGCTGCCAGAACTGATCGGCGGAAGCGCGGATCTATCCGAATCAAACCTCACCGACATTCATGAAGGGGGCCGCTTCACCGCAACGGAGTCTGGTCGCAACATCAGCTTCGGCGTACGCGAGCATGCGATGGCGGCGATCACCAACGGGATCGCATATCACGGCGGACTGATCCCGTTCAGCGCAACCTTCCTCACCTTCAGCGATTACATGCGCGGCTCGCTCCGACTCGCGGCACTTGCTGGACTCGGCAGCATCTTCGTCTTCACCCATGACTCCATTGGACTTGGCGAAGACGGGCCAACGCACCAGCCGGTTGAACACTACGCTGCGCTTCGCGCCATTCCGAATCTGCGCTTCTTCCGGCCGGGTGATCCGAATGAGGCGGCGCACGCCTGGGGCGTTGCGATTGAACGCCGCGACGCACCAACGGTGCTCGCCTTCACGCGACAGAAGCTGCCCGTGCTACCTGGCTCCATCAGCGGCGCAGCGGCTGGTGTAAAGCGCGGCGCATATGTTGTGCGCGAGGCAAGCACGCAGGCGAAGGCGATCCTTATTGCAACAGGGTCAGAGGTACACCTCGCCGTTGCCGCAGCGGATCTCCTTGAAGCCTCTGGCACGCCAACGCGCGTCGTCTCGGCTCCATGTCTTGAACTCTTCGGTGATCAAGACGCCGCATATCGTGAGTCGGTCCTCCCCGCCGCGGTGCGCGCGCGCGTCGGCATTGAAGCCGGCGTCAGCCTTGGGTGGGATCGCTGGACCGGGAGTGACGGCGCAATCATCGCCATGGATCGCTTCGGTGCATCCGCACCTGCACCGAAACTTTTCGCCGAGTTCGGCTTCACGCCAGAGCGCATTGCAGAGGTTGCGCGCGGCGTGATCGCTGGGACGCACCGCGGCGTGATCCCAACGCCGCACCTGCACGACGGCCATCAGGTCAGCTGAGGTGTCGGCCCGTAAGCTCGCTATTGCCGCAGATCACGCGGGGGCCGCGCTCAAGGCTGCACTCCTCAACGAACTTCAGACGATCGCCCCGGAGTGGGAGGGGATTGATCTTGGTGGCGACGGGAGCGACCTGACTGACGATTACCCGGATGCGTCGCGCGCGGTTGCCGAGCTGATGCAGCGCGGCGGCGCAGAGCGCGGCCTGCTGATCTGCGGCTCAGGGATCGGCGTCACGATCGCCGCGAACAAGTTCAAGGGCATCCGCGCCTCCATTGCGCATGATCCAGCTTCAGCAGAGCAGGGTGTGGTGCATGACGCCATGAACGTCCTCTCACTCGGCGCCAAGGTGATTGACGCTTCGGCTGCAACTACGGTGCTCGCCGCCTTCCTCGCCGCCACGCCAAGTGACGCAGAGCGATACGTCCGCCGCACCAACAAGGTGCAGCAGATCGAAGAGGAGCAGGGGTGAGCGGCCCACTCAGGCTTCCGTTTACCGCCCGCATCCGCCGCGCCACGGATCTCGCTGCGATCAGCTCCACGCTGGAGCGCGCAAGGGACGAAGAGTGGGCAACCCGACTTGCCGATAAGGATGTGACGCTCTGGAGTAACGACGCGGCGGTCCAGGCGAAGATCGCAAATCGACTCGGCTGGCTCGATGCGCCAACACACTTCACGGCACAGATTCCAGCGCTTGAGGGGTTCGGCGAAAAGATTCGCGACGCAGGCTTCACCACCGCAATCGTTGCGGGGATGGGCGGCTCATCACTCGCGCCAGAGGTTCTTGCCACAGCATTCGCAGAGATTGATGACTGGCTGAAGGTGCGTGTCTGCGACTCCACCGATCCTGCAGCGGTTGCCGCCGCGCTGCGCGGCCTTGATCCGAAGAAGACGCTCGTCATTGTTGCGAGTAAATCTGGAACAACCACAGAGACGCTCTCCTTTGCCGCGTACGCCGCAGAGTGGATCGGCGCGGCGGTGGGCGGTGCAGAGAGTGCACTCTCGTCAATGATCGCGATCAGCGACCCCTCTCCGTGCATTGATGGGATCCCTGGGAACGAGAAGATGCTTGACCGCTTCCTCAACCCTGCAGATATCGGCGGCCGCTACTCTGCGCTCAGCTTTGTTGGGCTCGTCCCCGCGAGCCTCCTCGGCATTGATCTTGATCCGCTCCTCGCGGCAGGTTCTGTTGCCGCCGCTGAGCTTCGTGAACCAGAGCCAACCGCGAATCGCGCCGTTGCACTCGGTGTCCTGATCGGCGCACTCGCACGCGAAGGGCGTGACAAGTTGACGCTCGTTGTTGATGCGCCGATTGATGGCTTCGGTGCGTGGGCGGAGCAACTCGTTGCTGAGAGCACTGGGAAGCACGGCGTTGGCGTTGTCCTGTTGATGGCGAACCCCTCGGCGCAGTCGCGGACTACCAGGACGACCGCCTCTTCGTTCGCATCTCGCTTGATGGTGGCCGGCCTCCAGTTTCCGCAGATGGCAGCAGCGTAGAGACGCGACTCAGTGAACTGGCGGCGGCAGGGCATCCGGTGATTGAGATGAGTCTTAACGACCCGATTGATCTCGGTGGCGAGTTCATGCGTTGGGAGATCGCCACCGCGATCGCTGGCGTCGTCCTTGGCATCAATCCGTTCGACGAGCCGAACGTCACCGAGTCGAAGAACAACACCGTTGCAGTTCTTGGCGAACTCGCTACAGATGGGAAACTTCCAGAACTTGCGCCAAAGGCTGTGGACGGTGCGCTGCAGATCTGGGTTGACGATGCGCTCCCCGCAGCATTCAGTGATGACGCAGTAAAACTTGTTGCTGGCCAGCTGCAGCGACTTTCGCCGCGCGGCTATGTGGGGATTCACGCTTACGTTGCCACCACGCCTAAGCGCACCGCTGCGCTCACCTCACTCCGCTTGCTACTGCGTGATGCAGCGCGCCGTGCTACCACCGTTGGCTACGGCCCGCGCTTCCTCCACTCCACCGGTCAACTTCATAAGGGTGGCGCGGCCACCGGCTGGTTCATCCAGCTTGTAGCGAGCCATCCAGAAGACACTGATATCCCAGGGAAGCCGTTCAGCTTCGGTCAGCTGGTTGATGCGCAGTCGCTTGGCGACGCACGCTCACTGGTTGACCACGGCCTCCCCGTCCTCCGCATCCACCTCGGCGCAGACCCAGACGCGGGGCTCGCCGCCGTGGAGTCGCTCTTCCGCCGCGCACTCAATGCCTAAGGCGCGGTGGGTGGTAGCCACGCGCTAGCATCAGCAGTGACGGCCCACCTGCGGCCACAAGTGAGGAGGCTCCTGTGAAGATCGGATTCATCGGCCTGGGGAAGATGGGCGGCAACATGGTGAAGCGCCTCCTTCGTGGTGGACACGAAGTGGCGATCTGGAATCGCTCGCGCGAGAAGACTGACGAGATCGCCAAGGATGGCGCAACCCCCACCTACACGGTGAAGGATCTTGTTGCAGCGCTCGCCTCTCCTCGACGGGTCTGGGTGATGGTGCCGAGCGGCGACGCGACCGAAGCGATGATCGATGAACTGATCCCACTCCTCGCCAAGGGAGACACAATCATTGACGGCGGGAACTCCAACTTCCACGACACGATTCGCCGACACGAGAAGCTCGCAGGTCATGGCATCCACTTCATCGACGCGGGGACATCGGGTGGTGTCTGGGGTCTAGAGAACGGCTACTGCATGATGGTCGGCGGTGATGCTGCGCCGGTGAAGGCGATGGAGCCGATCTTCCTCACCCTCGCACCAAAGGATGGCTACATGCACTGCGGCGCATCTGGCGCTGGGCACTACGTGAAGATGGTGCACAACGGGATCGAATACGGCCTGATGCAGGCATACGCCGAAGGCTTTGAGATCCTTGCGAAGTCGCGCTACAAGGTTGACCTTGCGCAGGTCTCCGACCTTTGGATGCAGGGCTCTGTTGTGCGCAGCTGGCTCCTTGAACTTGCAGGGCGCGCCTTCCGCGCCGAGGGGAACGAACTGAAGTCCATCAAAGGCTGGGTCGCAGACTCTGGCGAAGGGCGCTGGACGGTGCAGGAGGCGATCGACCTAGATGTGCCGGCACCACTCATCACCCTCTCGCTTCTCACTCGATTCCGATCACGCCAAGAAGATTCGTATAGCGCCAAGGTGCTCGCGGCACTTCGCAATCAGTTCGGCGGACATGCGGTGAAGCCGGAGTGAAGAGCGGCAAGGCTGGCGAAGGGGGCGGCACGATCCGCGACCTGCGCATTGCACATAAAGGGAAGAAGACAACACCAAAGCGCAGTGGCAAGAATCCGCTCCGCTCCGGACTTCGTATTGAGCGCGTTCCTGATCCAAACATCGTTGTCCTCTTTGGTGCAACGGGTGACCTCGCACACCGCAAAGTCGTCCCCGCCCTCTACCACCTCTGGGCTGGCGACCTCCTCCCTGAGCGATTCGCCCTTGTCTGTTTTGGGCGACGTGAGGCGAGCGACGAGTCAATGCGCAGTGAACTTCGTGCCTCACTCGAGAAGCATGCGCGCGTTCAGCCAATTGATGAGACTCGTTGGAGCGAGTTCGCTTCGCGCATCAGCTACGTCAAGGGGGCGTTTGATGACCCAAATTCGTACGCTGCGCTGAGCCGCCACCTTGATGCGATTGATGTGAGCTCCGGAACAAACGGGAATCGACTCTTCTATCTCGCCACACCCGCTTCTTCATTCCCTGAGATCATCCGCGGTCTTGGTGCCGCTGGGCTTGACCATGAGACGGGCGAGAGCGGCTGGCGACGCGTCGTCATTGAGAAGCCGTTCGGCCGCGACCTTGAGTCGGCCGTAAAACTCAACCGCGAAGTTGGGAAGGTCTTCCGTGAGAGTCAGGTCTACCGCATTGATCACTACCTTGGGAAAGAGACGGTGCGCAACATCCTCATCTTCCGATTCGGCAACCTCATCTTTGAGCCGATCTGGCACCGCCGCTACATTGACCACATCCAGATCACCGTGGCGGAGTCAATCGGCGTGGAGGGCCGTGGCGCCTTCTACGAGGAGACCGGTGCGCTCCGCGACATCTTGCAGAACCACCTCCTCCAACTGCTCACCCTCGTTGCGATGGAGCCGCCAGCAACCCTTGATGCAGAGGCGCTGCGCGACGAGAAGGTGAAGGTGCTGCGTGCCGTGCGGCTGATGAACCCTGAGCAGGTAGATGGCCAAGTGGTGCGCGGCCAGTACGGCCCAGGCTGGATCGGCGCTACAGAGGTCGCGGGCTATCGCGGCGAACCGGCTGTGGACCCTGCATCGGAGACGGAGACATTTGTTGCCGCACGCTTTGAGATTGATGACTGGCGCTGGGCGGGCGTCCCCTTCTACCTACGCGCAGGGAAGCGACTCCCAAAGCGCGCAACAGAGATTGCGATCCAGTTCAAGGATGTGCCTCAGCGCCTCTTCTCGCAGACCGGAGATGCACCAGAGTCGAACATGCTCGTGATCCGGATTCAACCAGATGAGGGGATCCTGCTCCGATTCGCCGCAAAGGTGCCAGGGCTCGGCACCGATGTTCGCCCCGTCAACATGGACTTTGCGTATGGCTCCGCCTTCTCTGTAGAGAGTCCGGACGCCTACGAGACGCTGATCCTTGACGCTCTCTTGGGCGACGCCTCGCTCTTCACGCGCGCCGATGAGGTAGAGGCGGCTTGGCGCATCGTTGATCCAATCATGGAGTCCTGGCTCGCCGGCCCTGAGCCGCAACTTCCAAACTACGCCGCAGGGACGTGGGGTCCTGAAGAGGCGGATGCGCTGCTCACCCGCGAGGGGCGACGCTGGCGCAGGCTCTAACGCCGATGAGCCTCACCGCTACCGAACTCTCCGCACTCCGCTGGAAGTCAACCGCAACATCGGTTGCCGAAGCTGACGCCCTTCTCGCCCGACTCTGGGGCAGCACAGAGTCGCGACAGGAGATCACTGGCGACCTGATCAAGGACGCTGATGGGAAGACGCCGATCGCCGTGCGGACTGGCGTAATGAACCTTGTCGTTGTAGCGCCAGGTGCAGAGCGTGCGGTTGGCGCCGCGAGCGCGCTAAGCAGCCTGCCGCGCAATCCGTCGCGCACCCTCTTCATTGTGCCGCGAGACCCCGAGGGGCCACCAACATTTCGCGCACGTCTTGAGATCTTCTGTGCCGTAACGCCACGCGGCGACGGAACTTCGGCGTGCACCGAGCTGCTCTGGATTGATGCGAGCGGTGAGGCGGGGCGCCACCTCTCCAGCATGGTGCCGCAACTCTCACTTCACGATCTCCCCACCCTTCTCTGGTGGGATCACACCGTTGACCCTTCAAGCCAGGACTTAAAAGAGCTTCTCCGCGGAGTTGATCGCGCCCTCTTCAATGGTTCCGACCAACGAGGTGTGGGCATCAACGTGGTGAGTGATCTCGTGAAGGTGGCAGCATCCACTGGCACTGCACTCAGCGACTTCTCACTCATTCGCCAGGCGCGATGGCGTGATGCGGTAGCGAGCGCTTTTGATGAACCAGAGATTGCGCCGTACCTTCACTCGCTGACAGAGATTCGTGCAACTTATGCGGCGGGGAGTAACAGCAACGCCCCGGTGAATATCGTCAAGCCCACCTACCACCTTGCGTGGCTCACCTCGCGCCTCGGTGCGTCGGTGGTCACACCGCTCAACAACAAGAGTGGATCGTGGAGTGGAATGATCAGTGATGGAGGGCAGCGCATTGCGCTGAAGCTTGAGCCTGTTGTTGATGCTGGTCGCTCGGGCACCACGCTCGCACTACACCTCAAGGGGGAGCGGCGTGGCAGCACGCTAGAGCTCACCGTTCGTGCGGACGGCGCAACAACGCAAATCCAGGCAACAATCAACGGCACGCTCGTTAAGGAGCGCACCTTCCGTGCAAAGCGCGCCACAGATGCCGAGCTGCTCAGCAACGCCCTTGAGCTCGGCGAGGTTGATCCGCTCTCGCCATCAATCTTGCGCACCTTCGTGCAGCTCGTCGGATGAGCAAACTTCCAGTGCGCCGTATTGTTGACGACGCTGCGGCCGCCGCGATCGCAACGGCAGAACTGATTATTACTGCCGCGCAACGCGCAGTAGAAGAACGTGGCGTCTTTCACCTCTGCTCAACAGGCGGGAGCACTCCAGCCGCACTCTATGCAGCGCTCCGGGAGCCAGAGCGCGCGGCACGCATGCCATGGAGCGCAACACAAATCTGGTTCGGCGATGACCGTCACGTCCCCCGCACCAGCCCGCTCTCCAACCTCGCCTCCCTTGATGCGGTGCTGCTCGCGGAAGACAAACTTGGAGTGGCTTCCCCAATCAGCAACGATCAGATACACCCGTGGCCAACTGATGAAGGCGGCCCAAAGGCGGTGAGTGACTATCTCGCAACGATTCGCGCCGCCAATATCCAGCACACCGCTGAAGGGTTCCCACAGTTTGATCTTGTGCTGATCGGCATTGGCGGCGACTCCCACTGCCTCAGCGTCTTCCCAGGCTCCCCACTCACCTCCAGCAACGCACCAGTCGCCGCCCCTGTGCCCGCACCGACGCACATTGAGCCACACGTGCCGCGGCTCTCCTTCTCGCTCGGTCTCCTCCCCGCCGCGCGCGCTGTCTGCGCCACGGTCGTTGGGGCTGGCAAGAGCGCCGCGCTCGCGCGCATCCTCAACGGAGAGGGAACGGTGAGTGAGGTCCCGGCCAAGGCGGCGCTGATCCCGACCGCCACCTGGATCATTGACCGCGCCGCAGCAGCAGGCCTGCAGTCAGCTACGGGACAGTAATCCCCCACTTCGTTCCGAGCGCACGAATCACGCTCGTCCGTTCAGCGGCGGTAAGCGCACGATCCCAGAACGCCACCTCTGAGAGGGAGGCGCGAAGGTAGCGCAACCCCGTTGATGAATAGATCGCCCCAACGTGTGTTGCGCTGTCGCTGCTGCTGTAGCTGAATGAATACTCTGTGCCTCCATTAATCGAGGCGGAGTCGGTGCCTGTGCTGTTCATGCGAACCATCAGGATCGCATTCGTATTGATTGATCCCATGATTCCCGAGAGAACGCTGGCGCCACCGTTCAGTGATCGAAGGCGCTTTGCATCAACGACTAAGCCTGATGCTCGATCAGTCCTTCCCAGTAGTGGGTGATACCCCGTGTCACTCCCTCCCCGCAAGACAAAGAACGCTGTCGCTGAGTTGAGTGGGATCGGCTGTGCAAGGGCGAGCCCGTTATCTTCAAAGATCAGTTGCGCTCTCCCTGAGACCGCCGTTGCGTAGGGCGCCACACCAGATGCGAGGGCTGTGAGGTGTCGCGCCTCTCCCGACTTATCAAACCAAAAGCGCACGCGCGGTGCAAGGCCAAGGGTTGCCGTCTCTGAACTGTCAACCCAGAGTCGCAACCCGCTGCTGCTCACGTTTCCGAGGGTTGGGATCGTCCCTGCGCTCACCGAGAGACTGAGCGCGGCGCTCCACTGCGCCGCAACGCTCGTAACCAAGATGAGCAGCGCGAGTGCGGTGTGCCAGCCGTTCACGCTGGTCCCCAGAGGAGTGGCAGTACGAGGCTTCCTCCGGTAGTCGCGGGAACGCCCAGAAGTGTCGTCTTCACCTCACAGCGCACGCCACTCCGAACCGCAGCGCCGCTCTGTTGAGCAAGGAGTCCGCTCGCCAGATCTGTTGCGCTCCATTCCCCCGTAAATCGATCGCTTGCATCGGTCCACGCCCCGCCTGAAAGCGGCTGGCATCTCGTTGCAATCCGTAGCGCCCGAGCAAGCGCTTGTGAAGCAGTCCCAACGCTGCCGGCTGGAGGGAGGAGTGCTGCGAGCGCACTGCTGTCTAGTCGGAGCGCATAGTTCGCGGCGCAGCTCGAACCACTCGCATTACATGCGGAGAGGGTGATGCTCCAGAGTGCATAGCCGCCAGGGAGGAGGCGCCCCTGGGCATCAGCGCCAACCGTGGAGCGTGGGCCGAGCTCCGCGATCGCTCCGCCGCCGCTTGCCAGCGAGATACTGATCGACCACGAATCGGTGAACCTCGCTGCGGCGCGCAGTGCGTGAAAGATGTGTGATGTTGGGATCACGAGCGCGAGGTGGCCAAGTACGTCGCTGCGTCGCACTGGACGGCTGTCGCCACTCACGCTCGCATCACCCTGCATCCAGAGGCGATCACCATCAATCATGCGGAGGCGGTGGAGGAGGCGGCGGTCCCCCTCATTCACAAGGAGAATGCTCCCGACGTTAACCTGCTGGTTAGGCACGCTGATCGTCATGACAATATCGCCCGCCCGAATGTTTGGTGCCATCGACTCGCCGTTCACAATGGAGAGTCGCACGCCACACATGACGGAGAGGAGAGCGAGCGCGGCGACAACCAGTAGTTTCCTCACCGCTACTCCGTCACGTTGCGCGCCTCAAAGACCAGCGTGATGCCAGCGGAAGACTCCGCCCCGCTTGTTGCACTCGCTGGAAGGCTGATTGTGAACGTGTAGACCGCACGAGTTGCGTTGGTACCGCTGAGTGATCCGAAGTTACGGGATCGCCAGAGTGAACCGATTGGCGAATCGAACGAAGCTGCGGAGGTGAGTCCCGCAAAGCTGCCTGAATAGATTATCTCTGCAGTTCCGCCCCCAACAGTTCTTGTGACCTGAACGGTAAGTGCGGCGCCAAGGCCTGCGCTGTCAATCGGCGCTCCACTTGCGTCAGCCCAGAGTGCGATCTCCGTGTACTCCGATGGGGCTGTCACCGTTGATGCGTTGGTGACGGTGACGCTCTGGGTGAGCGTTGTCCCTGGACCGATCGCTGAAAGGTCTGCGCCGCCGAAGGTGAGGCTACTCACGTCGCCTGCGCTGAGCTCTACTCGTCCACTCTCAAGTAGGGCATCGACCGGTTGTGTTGCGGTGAACGCGGCGCTGGTGCTGCTTACGGTTACGACAAGGGCAAGCACCGCTCCACACGCGGCCCCCGCGAGTCGCCAGTGCCTTAGGCCATTCACGCCTCTGCTCATTCGTCACTCCTCTCGGCGATGTGGCGGGAGCGGAGCGGCTCAGCATCCTCACATACGGCGGATATCGCACGCGTACGCCCCACCCCCTCGCATCGGCTAGGATTCCGCGGATGGCTGCTCAACGGATCCCATGGCTCCACGTGATTGCTGGCTGCATGAGCAGCGGCAAGACGGCCGAGGTCGTCCGCCTCCTCAGCAGGCGCGAGATCGCTGGGCAGAGCGTGCTCCTGATCACCCCCGCGCGAGACACCCGCGTAGCCCCTGGTGAGGTGGTAAGCCGCACCGGGACGCGTTTCCCAAGCGTCGTGGCGGCAGATGCGAACGCCATTCGGACCGAGGTGCTGAAGCGCAACCCAGATGCGGTAGCCATCGAGGAGGCGCAGTTCTTCGGGGCTGATCTTCCAGAAATCATTGAAGAGCTCGTCGCAGGGCCTCGCACCGTGATCGTGAGCGGTCTTGATCAAGACTTCGCGGGACGACCATTCGCAACGATCCCTGAACTCTTGGCCCGTGCCGATGAAGTGACGAAGTTAACGGCGATCTGCGTGAACTGCGGCGCAGAGGCGACCCGCACCCAGCGGATGCGTAATGGAAAACCGGCCAGCGTTAGTGACGAACTCATCGTCATTGGCGGCATGGCTGGTGACGACACATACGAGGCGCGCTGCCGCGCCTGCCACGTCGTCCTCCCGTAGCGACGTGCCCGCTTCGGGCGCTCTCGATCCACGAGCTGCAGCTGCGGCAGAGATCGCCGCGCGCACCACGCCAACACCCTTCTATCTGACAAGTGAAATGGAGATCGCAGCGGCGGCGGCGCACCTTGAGGCAGCCTTCCCTGATCCATGGGTGCGTTCGTATTCGCTAAAGGCAGATCCGCTTCCAGACGTCGTTCACTTCCTAGCTGCTCGGGGCTGGGGGGCCAACTGCGTCTCGCTCGGCGAAATCAACGCAGCACGGAGCGCCGGCGTCGCGAACTCACAAATCACCCTTGAAGGGATCGGTAAGGGCCCTGAGGAGTTTGATGCCGCAATCACCGCAGCCGCAACTGGGGCGCCCTTCCGTTGGGTTGCCATTGAGTCGCTTGATGAGGCCTGTGCGCTCATGGCGGCAGTTCATGCACACGACGCTCCACTCTCCACACCGATTCGCGTCCTTCTCCGCCTGAACCCTTCAATCGAGCCAGGAACACATGCAGGCCTTGCCGTTGGACGTGGCAGTTCAAAGTTTGGATCGGATCTCGCAGAGCTCACCGCAGCAGCGCGTCTGATCGCGGCGGATGGTGCGGGCATCGAGTTGATCGGCATTCACCTGCACGCCGGGTCGCAACTGCGAGATCTGAAGGAGTGGCAGACCGCCGTTGAGCGCTCACTCGCCGCCTACGCTGGGCTCGTCAGCGAGAGGCTAATTCCTGAGGCAACACACCAAAAACACGGCACGCTCTGTGTAGGTGGCGGCGAGCCTGTGGCAGTAGACGGGAGCGATGATCCTGCGGCGCAGGCGCGTGCATTCCGCGCCGCGGCAGATGCCGCCTGGGGCAGTGTCTCTGGCCCAGTTCCACCAGTGCGCGCAATCGAGCCGGGCCGAGCACTCGTTGCGGCTGGAACATACCTGGTCGCCCGCGTGCTCCATGTTCGCGAGCGCGCAGAAGTTGTCAGTGGCCCGCTCGCACTCCCTGGTGCGTCAGTAAGCAGCTGCGAACGACAGGTCATCTTGGATGCTGGAATGGGTGAGCTGATTCGTCCGGCTCTCTACGGCGCACGTCACCCTGTGCTGCCGATCGCGTCACGTGATGGATCTACACGGCTCAGCGCCGTGCACGGTCCAATCTGTGAGTCCACGGATGCGCTGGGCGCACACGATCTACCAGAAGGGATCGTGCGCGGTGACCTACTCGCAATCACGGGGGCTGGCGCCTATGCGGATGCAATGTGGAGCCCGTACAACAGTCGCCCACGACCAGCGCGCGTACTCTTTGGAGTGGGCGGGATCCGAACCCTTAGGAAGCGATCAGCCGAAACGGCCTGAAACGTAGTCTGCGGTGAGCTGATGCTCTGGCGCCGTAAAGACTTTTGAGGTGGCTGCGTATTCAACAACATATCCCGCGCGGTCATCTCCCATGGTCATAAAGATTGTCTGGTCAGACGCACGCGACGCCTGCTGCATGTTGTGCGTAACGATCACTATCGTGTAGTCCTTTGCGAGCACACGCATGAGCTCCTCAATTTGTAGTGTGGATCGTGGGTCGAGTGCAGAGCAGGGCTCATCCATCAGGATTACCTCAGGGCGCACGGCAATCGCTCGCGCAATACAGAGTCGCTGCTGTTGGCCTCCCGAGAGCGAAAGGCCAGGTTCCCCAAGCTTATCTTTCACCTCATCCCACAGCGCGGCACGGTGCAGGCTCTCCTCTACAAGGTCATTAAGCCCCGCAGACTGGCCAAGGAGGCGTGGTCCGAATGCGACGTTCTCAAAGATTGACTTTGGGAACGGATTTGGCTTCTGGAACACCATCCCGACTCGGCGGCGAATATCAATCACGTCAGCCCCACGAGCCGAGATATCTTCACCGTCAAAGAAGATTGAACCTTCCATCCGGAAGCTCGGTACCAGATCATTCATGCGATTGATGGAGCGCAACAGCGTGCTCTTCCCGCATCCAGATGGTCCGATGAGCGCCGTGATCTGATTCCGAGGAACCTCAAGGTGGACATCGCGCACGACCAACGTCTTGCCGTACGAGCAGGAGACGTGATCAAACCTCAACGCTGAGGCTTGCACCGCTTCGCCAGAACCCACTTCTCCGTCAGTCACGTGAGCCTCCTCTGAGGTAGCTGCGCCTGAGACTCGCTTGACCTTGTTCATTGGCACGAAGCGTACCTCACCATTGCAGGCCTCGGGATAGTCGAGCGCGAAGATAGATCGCCGCCCCATTCAGCAGGAGCATCAGCGCGATCAGGACGAGGATTGCGGCGGCAGAGATCTCAAGGAACGCCTCTTGGGGCCTGTTCGCCCAATTGAAGATCTGGATTGGCAAGACGGTGTACTTGTCTTCAAATGGGTTCGTTGGAACAAACGTGACGAACGTTACTGCCCCAATGAGGATAAGTGGTGCGGTCTCTCCAACCGCACGCCCGACTGCGAGGACAATTCCTGTAAGGATCCCTGGCGCAGCTGCCGGGAGCAAGGCGCGACGGATCACCTGCCAGCGCGTTGCCCCTAGCGCGTAGGCGGCCTCACGCTGGCTTGGCGGAACCGCTTTCAGGGCTTCAGCACTTGAGATGATCACAACAGGAAGAATCAACAGGCTCAGCGTGAGTGAAGCGGCAAACACTGTTCGGCCGAGGTCAAGACCTCGAACGAAGATCGCAAGTCCGAAGATCCCATAGACAATGGAGGGTACGCCTGCCAAGTTGGAAATGTTGATCTTCAGCAGCCGTGCGATACGCCCCCGCCCCGCATACTCCTCTAGGTAGATCGCCGCGCCAATCCCAATTGGAAACGTGATGAGTGCAACAAGAAGTGTGACCCAGAGCGTCCCCACGAGAGCCGGAAGGATGCCCGCCTTTGCGGGGATCCTGCTTGGGGAGGAGGTCAGAAATTGCGTGTCAAGAGAACTCCCACCCCTGCCAACCAGGTCAATCAAGAGGCCGGCGAGCGTGACCATACTGATCAAAATCGCTGCAAAGGCGAGCAGCGAAAAGAGCGCGTTCTTGACCCTGCGCCTGGTCAGGGTTGTGGGTTCGCCTGCTCGGGGCGTGGTGCCGATGGAACTAGTCATATTCATTCCGATACTTTGCAACGATCCAGCTGCTGATCATGTTGAGGGCAAACGTCATTGCAAACAGGGTCGCACCAACCGCAAAGAGCGCCTTGAACTGAAGGCTGTCAGCGGGCGTATCCCCAAGGCTGATCTGCACAATGAATGCGGTCATCGTCTGGACAGATTCTGTCGGATCAATGGTCAACTGTGGATTCGTACCAGCGGCGAGGACAACCGCCATCGTCTCTCCGATTGCGCGACTCATCGCAAGGATGATCGCCGCCGCAATTCCAGAGAGAGCCGCAGGGAGGAGCACCCGGCGAATGGTCTCCCACCGCGTCGCCCCCATAGCGTATGACCCTTCACGCAGACCCCGCGGAACCGCACGCAGCGCGTCTTCAGTGAGCGAGGCGATCAGTGGAAGAATCAGGATGCCAACAACAATCCCCGCAGAGAGTGCAGAGAAGGTACCGAGCTCAGGGAGAATCGTGGCTTTTAGAAGTGGCGTGATCACCGTGATCGCAAAGAAGCCGTACACAATTGTTGGGATACTGGCTAGGACTTCAAGGATTGGCTTGACGATGTTCCGCGCACGCATGCTTGCGAACTCGCTCATCCAGACCGCGGCGAGAATGCCAACCGGCACGGCGATCGCAAGGGCAATTGCCGCAATCATCAGTGTGCTGACAACGAGTGGAATGACCCCAAACGCGAATGGCTTGATGGACGCAGACCATCGAGTTCCAGTGAAGAAGTCGACCGGAGAGACCTCTGCAAAGAAGAGAAGGGCCTCAACAGTGAGCACTGCGATGATGCCTACGGTGGTGATGATCCCCACGGCGGCCGCAGCGCGGAGCGCAAACTCAATCGCCCGTTCCGTTGGCCGCGATCGTGGCAACGTGATGAAGCCCATCTCAACCTTTCCGTGTGCCTTGGTGCTCCTGCCTTGGAATAGTAGCGGCGCCCAGGGGCCGCTGGACCCCTGGGCGCATTGGCGGAGGGAACCGCCTCTTCTCTTGACTTACTTGAGTGCCGCTTCGAGCGTCGCCTTCGCGGCGCTCAGGTCGGCGTCGTTCAGTCCGATGTATCCAACCGCCTCTGAGAGCTCGTTGGTGTTCTCAAGGTAGAAGCGGAAGAACGCGGCCACCTCTGGGCGCGCCAGCGCTGCCACCGACGGATAGATGAAGAGCGGACGACCC
>Ga0222713_10000962_pt1 | contig 32957 bp, 30 predicted proteins | sample C33_649DmetaG_FD_165061 | JGI IMG/M metagenome (GOLD analysis project Ga0222713, IMG submission 165061) | Estuarine water microbial communities from San Francisco Bay, California, United States - C33_649D | ecosystem: Environmental > Aquatic > Marine > Unclassified | place: USA: California... | reverse complement strand
CCTTAAATATTACGTTTAAGGAACTATTGATCCATACATTTAGTAGGATCGTTATCAATTCTAATAAAGATGAAATTAAAAGAATACTTTGTATAGAAATGAATGATTCTTTGTGTAAATGCTTTACTGGTCGAATTACAAGATTAATAAATTGTTTGTCTGGGTTTGATAATTTAGTGAATATTAATATTTCGGATTCAGAACAGATTGCTCAAATAATTTCAATAGTAAAAGAACAAATTCTGGATAATTATAGTGTAGAAAAACATAAAGAAATTGTAACCCAAGAATTATTAGATAGAGGATACGATAAAGAGGTGATATTAGAATGGGTTCGGTTTATCGAATAATCCGAAATGAATTATAATGTAAATAATATAAATAATAAACCCTAATTTAATATATGACATCTATAGAAGAAAAAACACAACAAATCACAGTTTCATATATGGCTCGTAGAATTAAACACGAACTAAACGATATGAAAAAACAATGTATATTTAATGATGACGATTTTGTTACAATAACCAAATATCACGGAGAAGATTTTGATATAATTTTTAGAAATATAAAGGATAATCGTTTATACAAATTTATTATTTCTCCAAAATATCCATTTAAAGCGCCTGAATTGGTATTAAATAATAGACCATATTCAAGTTATTTTTTATTTAAGTCTCCAGAATTTAGAGAATTATTTTATAAATACAAAGGACATAGGTGTTTCAGCTGTGAATCTTTATTGTGTCCTAATAATTGGAAACCAACGGTTCGGCTAACAAAAATAATAGAAGAGGTGAATTTATTTTATAAAGAATGCAAAGAAATAATAGATATAGTAATTGTAAATGTTATTAAACGAAAATATTTGATAGATGACATAAATATTATTGAGTGGCTTTTTTAACTTTTCATAAATATTATTTGTATGTATAAAATAATATTTAGAAATTAAAACTATAATAATCGGTAGAGACGGTTCGAGTTTCGTATGAATAATCAGTATTTTGCGGTGTAGGAGCTGCGACGGTAACTGGTTCGTATCTTAAATGGTCTGGTTTTAATGCGAATGCGTATCCAACCCTATCAAAGAACAAAGCATTTTCCATAAGATAATTATCAACTAATTGGTAACGCATAGCAATCATTTGACAACCGCTTGCTCGACAAGTTATTCCACTTGGATTAGAAGGGGATGCTCCGGAATCAGGTAAAACAATAGTCATCCCGCGTTTATTAAATTCGGTAAGTTCATTAATATCGGGATTATTTTTAATATTATAAAAATCGAATTCTCTCATAAAAATAGAATTACTTGTTAAGTTAACAAATTCCAGCAATTCTTCATTTTCTAAGAAAGCAGTATTAGACCTATCAATAATAAGTATAACCTTATTTTGTAACTGTAATAAAGGAACAAGTCCTAAATTTTTCCCTTCGGATTCATAACTATAATTCATACCTAACATAATATCCGTATTCGATTTAAAAATATCAGCTAATTTAGAATACATTTTTTGGTTATTACTTTTACATCTTAAATGAATTAATAACGGATCAGTTGGATTAGGCGAGGTTCCTCCTGAAAAAGCGTAATTTCGAATAGTATCCATAACATTTCCAAAGTTTACGGAATTAAAAGTTTCTTTGACATAATAACTGTCAGAAGTGCTGGTGGAGACCACAGGATGATTATCTATAGAATAAACTTCGAAGTCTAAACATCTTACTCCTTGTTTAATGACCGCTTTTAAAACATCGATGCTAACAAAATCATTTTTATAGGAACCTCCGCTACACGAATTGTATGCTGTTTTAATATAATAATCATATAAATTTCCACTACAATCAGTGTCAGAACTAGTAATAGGTCTAATATTGCCATCAACGCTTGGATATAAGTTATTCATGTAGTTAATCTCTCTATTTTGTAAATTACTTAAGTAAATCATATACCCAATAAATATAATCAAAATAATAAATGTAAATACTATAATAACATATACTTTAAAATCATCTTCTAAATTGTTTATTTGAGATAAATAATCTGTTGGAGTTGTAGACATTAATAATATATTAAATTATTTTATTATTAAATATATTATTTGTATTCATCCAAATAAATTAAGGAGTGATAAAAATTAAAATTCTATGGTGTATAGTAGTTTGAAAATAGTAAAATACAAAACATAAAACAATTAAAACAATTAAAATAAGAATAAATAATTCAATTATATTATGATAAAATTAAGAATTAAAAAATGATAAGTATATAGTATAACAATGGCAGGTGGGTTAATGCAACTAGTATCCCAAGGAACCCAAAATGTAATACTTAATGGTAATCCCCAAAAAAGTTTTTGGAAGGCAACTTATAAAAAATACACAAATTATGGTAAGCAAAATTTCAGGATAGATTATACGGGTACCCCACAACTTAATCTTACAGCAGAATCAACATTTACATTTAAAATACATAGATATGGAGACCTTCTTATGGACTGTTATATTTGCATAACATTACCAAATATCTGGTCACCAATTATGCCACCGCAAGCATATACAAACCCAGATGGTACAACAAGTTATTCAGATTGGTCCCCATATAATTTTCAATGGATAAAAAATTTAGGTCCTGAAATAATTAAAAAAGTTACAATAAATTGTGGAAACCAACAGTTACAACAATATTCAGGACAGTATATATTGGCTTCAGCACAGAGAGATTTTAGTAGTCAAAAATTAGCACTTTTTAACGAAATGACCGGAAATGTGCCTGAATTAAATGACCCAGCAAATGTAGAGCCTCGTGTAGAGGATTATCCAAATGCTTATTATACAACAAGTCCTGCGGGAGCTGAACCGTCTATAATGGGCAGAACGCTGTGGGTTCCTTTAGGTGCTTGGTTTAATTTATCATCTTATCAAGCATTTCCTTTAGTTGCCTTACAATATAACGAGTTATGGATAAATGTGACATTTAGACCTGTAAATGAGTGGTTTACAATTCGCGATGTTCAAGATTATACAAATAATTTTCCAATAGTTGCTCCAAATTTTAACCAAAATTATATGCAGTTATACAGATTTTTACAAACTCCTCCAGACGAGGAATTAGGACCAACCTCTTATGTGGATACAAGAACAAATTGGGCTGTAGATATAAATTTAAATTGCACGTACGGGTTTCTTTCTGACGACGAATCAACGTTATTTGCGAAAAACGAACAAAAATATTTAATAAAACAAATTTACGAGAAGCCATTCTACAATATAACAGGTCAAAATAGAATAGATTTAGGTTCGTTGGGTATGGTAATAAGTTGGATGTTTTATTTTCAAAGAAGTGATGTTAATTTAAGAAATCAATGGTCTAACTATACAAATTGGCCGTATGAATATATGCCGCAAAATATAACACCTGCCGACCCGAAAGGCGATGTTCCAAATCCAAATCCGGATGGAGATCCGTTTTTGGGTCCAGGGTTAAACCCAGATGGAACCTCGTCTGGTTTATATATAACCGGAGACTACAACCCGCAAAATATTAAATCAATTTTAGTAGGGCTGGGAATACTAATTGACGGTCAATATAGAGAGAATATTTTACCGGCGGGTGTCTATAACTTTGTAGAGAAGTATGTTAGAACAGCCGGATTTGCTCCACCGGGTGTATATTGCTATAATTTCTGTTTAAATACTGACCCTTTTTCGTTACAGCCATCTGGAGCGATGAATATGAGTCGTTTTACAAATATTCAATTTGAAAGTACAACAATATCTCCTCCAGCAGACCCATATGCACAAGTGTTGACAATTTGCGACCCAACTACAGGTGATATTGTAGGTGTTAACAAACCAACTTGGAGAATTTATAGTTATAACTATAATATGTATTTAATGGAAGAAAGAGTAAATATGGTGATATTTGTAGGTGGAAACGCCAGTTTATTATACGCGACTTAAAATAAATTATTAAAGGGAACAAAAAGAAATTGTGATTGATAAAACTAATAGTGATTGATAAAACTAATAATTAGCCGGCAATGGTCCATCGCCAACAAATTCTCCAGTTATGCTATACATTGGCGGATAATTTGGCATATATTGTGATGGATTGTTATTATATCGTTTAGCAAATAAACTGTTGCCTTCATCAAAAGTTGCCCTCCAAGTATCAAGACCAAAATTAGCTTGGGATGGCTTGCCATATAACCGGTCGGTAATTATAGCAGTTTGAGTTCCATACCCGCTTGTTAAGATTGAATATTGAGGAGTTACACCAACAGTTAAATTTCCTGCATCATTATTTCCAGGAATACATCTTTGTGTGTTTTTATCAGTTGGAGAAGAAGGTTGACAACCAGAACAATCTATATCGGTTAAACATTGCTGACCTGTTATAGCACATCTAGATGTCGGGCTACAAAAATTTTTACAACTAAATGTAGTTGTTAATGGTAAATCAACAGTATGGCTTGTTTTACTCGTTTCTTGTCCAGTTTGATTAGTAAAACATTCTACAATATAACCTTCACTAGCTAAATAGTCAATTGTCTTAAAAACTAAATATAATAAAATAAATATAATAACTATCCAAATAATATAATTAAATTTCATATATTATTTGAATATTAAATTTTACGATGTTTGCAATTTAACGAATTATTTTATATCAATTTAATATAAGCTATGTCAGACACAACCAACGATACAAGCGCGATAGATGATAAAAAAACTGACAATTCATCAAGTAATTCTACAAATTATGCATCAGATCTAGTTAATTTTGTAAAAACTTTAATTTCATTAATTATAGTTGTCTTGCTATATTTTTCAAGTAGTGGCTTAATATTATTTGTTTGTAAATTAGCACAATCAAATATATTGCCAACTAAAAATGAATGCTATCCCTATACAAATAGTAAACCAACGGTGGATACAATAAAGACAAATATATTTACAAGTCCCATAATCTCTACAAGTTCTACAACTCCCGCAATGTCTATGAAAATCGCATTCCCATATGATACATATAATTCATCAAATAAAGTGATTGATATGATTAAAAATTATAAAAATAAATCATCATCTAACTTTTTAGCAAATTATTTCATATCAATTGTAGAACAATTAATGTCTTTCAATTACTCAGCTATTAATCTTATTATGAATTGGTTAAATTCCTTTCCAGAATTATTATTAGTGGTGTTAGGTCCAATTATAATATGGTGTCTGTTTGTTATAATATTATTAATTAATTTTGGTTATACATTTTACATATGGTTCGCAAATATGGGATGGTTTTTAAAAACAAATACAAATGATACAGGGGATGGATTGCCAAAATGGGAAGACGTTGGGATAACTAGTCCAGTTAATTGGGCTCTTGGTGTGGGGTTTATTGTATTATTTTCTATTTTATATTTACTTGGGTTTGGGTTAATATTATTTGTACCATTTGTTATTTTATCTTATTGTTGTTTAACATCTTTAATGTATAAAGGTATTATGAATAATAAAACTGCTACATCATTAACAATAATAAAAGAAACATTCAAACATTTTAAAGTATTGATAGTTTCTCTAATTAGTGTCGGTGTTGTTGTATTGGCATATTCAAAGCTTGGTTTAATTCCGGGTATACCTTCTATTGTAATATTAGGTTTAATTTATTCTAGAATATGGGCCATCGATTTATTTAAACCAATAAAAGAGTCCAATTTAACGCCAGTTGTAAGCTATATTCAGGCCTCAAATAAGTGCGAATTTGTAAAACCCAAACCAGAAAAACACGGGTTTCTGTATAACTTTGTGAGCTTATTTATAAAACAAGGTGGTGGAAGTATTACAAAGGATTTAAAAAAAATTAACAAAAATATAAATAATTAACTTATAAATACTACAACTTAAACAATTTGCGTTATTTAATTATTAATGGGAAAACATAACGTCAAAATGCCAAAAAAACCATTTGTCAGTATCTGCACTCCTACTTTTAATCGAAGACCATTTTTTGAAATGGCAATAAAATGTTTTCAGCATCAAACATATCCCAAAGATAAGATGGAATGGATTATTATTGATGATGGAACAGATAAAATCGAAGATTTAGTAGCACATATTCCGCAGGTAAAATATTTTAAATATGATGAAAAGATGACGCTGGGTAAAAAAAGAAATATTTTAAACGAAAAGGCAGTAGGAGATATAATTGTTTACATGGATGATGACGATTATTATCCACCAGAACGGGTAAAACACGCGGTAGAACGTCTTAAAGAAAGTAAAGCTTTATGTGCGGGTTCAAGTGCTATGTTTATATATTTTAAACATATTAACAAGATGTTTCAATTTGGTCCATATGGGCCAAATCATTCTACTGCAGCAACATTCGCTTTTAAACGAGAATTATTAAATCAAACAAGATTTGATGAAGAATCCTCTGTAGCCGAAGAGAGAAAATTCTTAAAAGATTGGACGGTTCCATTCGTTCAGTTGGATTCTACTAAATCGATTTTAGTTTTCTCTCACGCTCACAATTCGTTTGATAAGAAGGAACTGTTAAAGACGTTGCCTGCGCCAAATATACACGATACTCCATTAACTCCCAAAGATATAGTAAAAGAAGCTGAAATCTTAAAATTTTTTATGGAGGATATTGATGTTTTACTGGATAATTATGCACCCGGAAAATCAGATTATAAACCAGATGTTAATAAACAGCTTGCGGAAATCAAAATAGATAGAGAGAACAAAAACCAAGAATATATAAAAAAACGTTCAGAATATAATGATACTATAAATAAAATAAATACAATTATGAACCCACAATCCGCGCAAAAACAGATAAACGAGCAAACAATGATGATACAGCAATTAATATTTGAAAATAATCAATTAAAAGAACAGGTCGGTTACTTAAATACAAAAATAGGAAATCTTATTAGGTCACAAATTGAAAGAAATAAGTCATCGCAACTGTAACAATTATACCCAAAATGATTTAAAGATATATTAAGATGTAAGAGTATCAAGTAAAAATGTATCAAGAAGATTTCAATCAAATGGACAATGATGAATGTGATATTAGTGTTTCTAAACATAATATTGCAGAATCCCGAAATAAAGATAAAGGATTGAATATTCTTACTAGAAGGGTGGAGTACGATGATGGAACGATTAAGAGAAAACGTATTAAGGTTTACACCTCTAGTGGAACAGGTAGAAGAATTCGGGACGCAGAGACAGGTCATTATTATGATAATAAGGTTGGTTCAAAGGACGAAGATTTGTTTTTTAAGGTTGCCATCGCAACTGGTGAATGCACCAGTGCGAATAACTCAAACACCTTATTTTATTTATCACCGCAGCATTATGAAAAACATTTGTATGGCAATGTAGACCCAGAACGTGCGATGGATTGGGAAGAAAAACGCGATCTAAGATTGAACACGTTGTCTAAGGTAACGAAGCCAACGTTTACTACCGTTGTAGTAAAGTAAATTAAAATATATAGATTGGTATGAATAATGAATAATGAATAATAAATAATATAATATAATATTTATTATTATAAACAGGTTGGTTAATTGCGAATTTATTTCAACGTATATAAAATAATGAAATACTTATCCAGATAATATATCATCCTCTTCATCGCCATCAATTTCATTATCTGCTGTCCCAGAAGCATTTTCTTTTATATATTTTTCTATATATCTATAAATACGATTAATCTCAAGCTTATTAATATCATAATTGTCTAATAAAGTAATAATTTCATTCTCTTCATGAGAATTTTTAAGTTCGATAAAATATCCAAATAAATCTTTTTTGTCCATACCTAACTTCTGGCATAATTTTTGTATAAAGAGGGAATTATTATATTCGGTTGAGTATTTAGTTAAAACCTTTGTAAATCTAACTTCGGTTGGATTATAATTAGTTTTTTTGAAATTGTCGTGATACATTTTGTTATTTTTAAAAGTTTTAATTAATGAACTCATTTCATTAAATTGCCAAATCTGTTTCTGAAAAGTAATTCTATCTATATAATCAGCAAAACAAATGTTATCAAGTTGTGATATATAAAATGGTATAGAATTTTTTTTATCACATTTTTCTATAACATCTATAATATTTTCGTGCCATAATAGTCCAACGCTTGTCCTATCAGTTTCATTCATAATATTATTATGTTCATTTAAAGGAAAATAATGGTTGATTAATTTATTTGTAATTTTTTTAGTATCATCATTATATGATTTTATTTGAAAAATATTATCAATGATTTCTAATGTAAAACATAGTGGTTTATTTTTGTATAAATTATAAATGCTATTAAGTTTTCTCAAATCTCCTTGTGTATATGAAATGATTTTATATTTAATATCATTATTGATATCAAGTAATAATTTATTACAAAGATCCAATATTTGCGATTGATTGGGTGTTTTTAATTCAATTGTATTACAAACTTTCATTAATTCCTTAATTTTCTTATCAACACGATAATTACCAATGCATATAATAGGGTTCATAGTAACTTCTTCTAATTTTTGTTTTTTAGTTTTTTTGGGCCTTATAAGTTTAATAAGGGAGTTTATCCCTCCTTTATCACCATTATTCATACCATCAATTTCATCCATAATAATGGCAATTTTTTTAACATTCTTATTAAATAAGCTCATAATATTTGTATCAGACATATTGTGTTTAGTAATATCTTCAATCACGGAAGTATTTCTAATATCTCCTGCGTCATATTTAATTATATCATAATTAAGGTCTTTAAGAATATTAGTAATAAATGTAGTTTTACCTGTGCCAGGGTCTCCATAAATATAAATGCCCTTTTTAAATAATAAATTATTATTGTTATTTTGAAAATCCCTCAGTATTGATTTAATATAATTCTCTTGTTCTTCTCTATTAAGGATATTGTTTATATTGAACTGTTCCATTTTATATATTTAATAACATTCTTTTATGTAGATTTCCGCATAAATCAGGTTTTGATAACGATTCTATTAATATTTAGACATTTATAAGAATTGTATGTAAATCAAAAATATGTAATTACTGAATACTTTATTATTATATCCAATCGTTCCGCTTCTCTCTAATTCTTTTACACACAATTATATTTCTTTTATATTTGAGTGTAAAAGAATTATTTCACTAATAATATCGTGAGGTAGTTTATTAATTATAAATAAAATTTAATAATATAATTAATTTTATTTATAAAATTATAGATCTCATTATACAATTAATTATGTAGTTGTTTGACACGGGTTATTAACCCCATAATTTATTCCATCCCAAGAAATATCGCATTTGTTAGCCCAATTATATTTAGCACATAAACCATTAGCTCCTGTAAAAACAGGAGTATTAAAATTCATTCTTAAATGTTTATCTCCACTCTGTGGTTGACAAGTTCCTAAATCCTTCATATTAATACATGTTGCATTATTTCCAGAACCATCAATTGACCAATAGTCAGGACATTCAGGAGTCATTGGCGGCCATTGATAGTCTTTCGCACTTGTAAGAGAAACCCCAATAAATACTAAAGCAAGTATTAATATAAATATAGCACCAAATAAAACAATTTTTTGAAAGCCGTCCATATAAATTAAATGATATAATTTTTCTATCTACTTATTTTATATAAATGAATAAAAATAATGGACGTATAGATATTAAATCTCCGAATACTTCAGCCTTATTTAAAATGTATGATAAAATTCCAGCAAATCAATGTGTAACATATAGAAATGCGACAGAAGGGTTGTGGGATGCGACCCCTCTGTCGCAAGCATTCTTCTCTCTACAAAATATACAAATATTACAAAATGGTATAAGAGCGGGTATTTATAAACGCTCAAATGGTCAATATATGATTGGCGCCCAAGACTGTGATTCGCTTAAAATTGTTATGAGAAGTGTATTTTTACAACATTCAGGGAATCAACCCAATAATATTTCTCAGCAAATAACGGAGCTTAATAAAATAGTTTTAAATTATTGCATTCAACAAATCTATAGTGAAGCCCAAGGTTACATGAAATATATGGATGACGTAAGCACGTTGGTTGTTCCTATTGCTCATCCCGTTCAAGCATCAAATAAAGATAGAACAATAGAATTTAAATCTTGGTTTTAAAGCATACAACGCATAATTATGTAAAAAAATTATATAATTATTGTTAAAATTTCTATTTCTAATATATATTTTATCTAATATATTTTACTCATCTTCCACTACTATTGTTTGTTTTTTTACCAATTTTTTAGCGGTATCCTTTGCAACTATTTTCTTCTTTGACTTTGTATCTTCGCCATTTATTAATTTAGTCCGTTCTTCTTTGTAAGCAATATATTGATGGGATAAATTGTCCAATTCACTAATCCACATATTATTGATACTTGTAGATTTAATAGTATCCAAATCAATTTCTTTATTTCGGTGTTCCTTGTAAAGTCGCTCTACATTTTCTTCAGTTACAGAGTCCATCGGCATCTTTACTAGATATTTATAATCTCCATCATCGTCAATAATATTATATCCCTTAATTTGTAACATTTCTACAACCTGTTCCTTCTTCTTTTTACGCAAATCGATGGTTCCATCTAAATTTTCTTTGACATATTTAGCCTTATTACTAAGCAACAATAATTCGCGTTCTAAGCTTTGAATCATACATTCTTTTCTAGTTTGATACAACTGAAGTCTTACATCATAATAAGCATCAATAATATCAGTAACTTTATCATATCTTTGAAGTGTATCATCAGAATTAAATAGATGCATATTTGTAGTAGTATTTGTAGTATATAATTTTAATATTTTTTCCAACCCATTACATCCATAATCCCCCTTTGTGTTTTCTAGTTTTTCTAGAGTTCCTTTAATAAATGTAATTTCACATAATACATTAGTGTCAGTCCATAATTCTTGATAATCTTTAATAATTGGTTGAATCTTATTTTTATTTTTATCTTCACCTGGATTGCACCAGTATTCAAGAAGTTCCTTAAAATCTTCTGTCCAATAACCAACTGGTAATTCAGATACTATAATTTTATCTTGTGCTACCTTTTCATACTTGCCTTTAATTAAGAATTTATCATCGCTAATTTTAGTAATATCACCCTTGAACCCTTCGTAATATGGCAGGAATTCGACCTCATCTTCAATATATTTTAACTTATTTTGAATATATTTAATAATTTGTAGAGGATTATAACACATAACATCAGTACTAAACCCCGTGCCAATTCCCTTAGAACCGTTGACTAGAATCATAGGAATAATTGGAGCATAATAAACTGGTTCAACTGATAATCCATCGTCGTTTAAATATTCAAGAATAGGTCCATCTTCTTGAGGAAATATTGTTTTAGTAATTTTATTAAGTAATGTAAATATATATCTTTCAGATGCGCTATCTTTACCACCTTGTAATCTGGTACCAAATTGTCCGTTAGGAACTAACAAGTTAATATTATTTGAACCAACAAAATTTTGTGCCATTCCAACAATAGCTCCATTTAAACTTACTTCGCCGTGATGGTATCCAGAATGCTCGGAAACATATCCAGAGAATTGTGCGACCTTAATTTCAGACGTTAAGTTTCGCTTAAATGCCGCAAACATAATTTTTCTTTGTGAAATCTTAAGACCATCCATTAAGTTAGGAATGCTTCTATCACAATCATATTTTGAGAAATGGATTAACTCGCGATTGATAAATTCTTCATAAGGAATAGTTGTTTTACTAGTATTTAGATAAGCATCTCTGTTATAGAGCTTTAACCAATCCTTTCTGTCATCAGAACGTTTCTTGTTAAATACCATGTCAATCGCGTTTCCAGAATGTGTTTCAGTAAACTGAAATTCAACAACTCTTTTATTTTTAAAATATTCCTTAAATTCTTTACCAGTACTGGTTCCCAAACCTTTATAATATTTAATATTCCATCCCTTCATATCGTTTTGTTGTTTCCATTCTTCAAATTCTCCGTCATTATAGAAATTCAATTCATTAATTCCTTTTTTTGCTTTCAAGATTGGAGTATTCATAAATCCAATAAATCCAGGAATTTCTACCAATGTAGGCCATTCACAAGCAAACAAATTTATACAAAGTCCTTTAATATGGCTACCATCTAAATCTTGGTCGGTCATAAACAAAACCTTGCCATAACGTAAACTCTTATTTATATCTTCAATATTTAAATATTTTTTACCAGTTACAAGACCAAGAATTTGCTTGATTTCAGTAATCTCTTTATTATCAGCAATTTTCTTTATATGTTCTCCGCGAACATTTAAGAGTTTACCTTTTAAAGGATATACTCCTACAATATTACGGTCTTCGGATAACAAGCCTGAAAGAATGCCGGCCTTAGCTGAATCTCCTTCGCAAAGAATAAGCATACAATCCTTTGATTTATCAGTTCCAGCAAAATTTGCGTCGGTGAGCTTAGGAATACCTCTTACGGACTTATTCTTAGTCCCATCTGTTTTCTTTGCTGCTTTATTTTCCTTTACTTCAGTCAATTGTAAGGCAGCATCCATAACACCCATCTTTGCTACCTTTTCAATAAATTTATCGCTGACGTCGCATTTAGATCCAAACTTAGATGATGGTGTATTCATATAATCCTTAGTCTGACTGTCGAACGCAGGATTTTCAACATCACATCTTAAGAACAAAATAAGTTGTTCTTTAATCGAATTAGGATTTACCTTTGTTTTCTTCTTCTTCTCAATGTAATCAACCAATTTTCTAACAATTTGATTCAAAATATATTCAACGTGTTTTCCACCTTTTGCTGTATGAATACCATTTACAAATGACACCTGTACAAATTCAGAAGTAGGTGTCAACGCAACCGCATATTCCCATCGTTCCCCATTATCTTCATAAATTCTTGGCGCGGCGGATTTATCGGTGCCAATATACATGTTGATATATTGCTCAAAATTTTTAACAGGAACCAACTGATTATTATATTTAACCTTAATATTTTTATCAGTAATAGCACTAATATCATAAACCCTCTTTTTAAGAAGAGCTATTATATCAGGTGTTAATCCATCAATGCCTAGGCGAGCATAATCTGGTTTAAATGAAATCTTTGTATAAGACTTATTTTTACACTTAGTAATTGAAGGTTTACAAATTTCATCCAAGTTATTTTTATATTCTTGAATGTACTTATATCCTCTGATATGGTCAACTGTTTCGACCCGTCCATAACTGGACCAAATCAAAACAAGTTTAAAGCCAAACCCATTCTTACCTCCAACGATTTTTTTTTCTTCTTTATTATAATTGGTTGAAGTTCTTAGATGACCAAATACTAACTCAGGAACCCATACACCGTCTTTTTGAGCTACGTCAATTCCATTACCATCATTAAGCATAGTAATTGTGCCATCCTCATCAATGCTAATATCAATATGAGTTACAGGCAACGCATTTTCAATATCCGCATCGACTTTTGTTTTCATCCTAACCGCGTGGTCACGACAATTAACGATACCTTCATCAAATAACTTAAACAACCCTGGAATATAGTTTATGTTTTTTTCGACAATTTTATCACCATCTTCGCTCATAATCCAAGTATCTGCATCAATTTGTTCAACAGACCCAATATAAGTATCGGGGTTATCCAATATATGCTGTTTATCAGTCTTCTGTTGGACATCAAAGAATAATTGGTCTTTAGCGTCGGTAGCACTCATTGTATTGTATATTGTATTTTTATTTTTAACTTACTTCAATATCAATTTTATTTAAATTAAAACCTAAAAATAAAATCAAACGAAATATTAATGTATTCATATCGTCAATTTACGCCAGGAGGACACAAAAACACATCTCGTATGATATATTATACTACAGCATATAACGAACGTCATCCAAATAAATCCGTTCAACCGAATTGTTATTGTATTTCAGACAAATATGATAAAAATACTCCAACATTAGATCCATCGTCATTAAAGGTTTCTACTGCAACAAAAATATCACAAATAATTCAATCAAGCAAGGGAGGTAGTACACAATATGGTAATTTTTATTTAGGACAACAATTAAATGTTAACTATTTAGGTAGAGTTGAAGGGATGCCAGGTGGCAGTGGTGCTCCACCGGCGAACCGTTTTAATTAATTGCGTTTTAATTAATTAACAAATAATTTATTTTCTCATTAAAATTTATAATGACTGAACAAACATTTGGAAGCAAGGCTCAAGTTTGGCATGGAACCGCAAAAAAGACTTCAGGTGATCTTACGAAGAAAGATTTGATGAAGAACAAACACGGTCGCATTATATCAAAACGCAAACACGCTTTAGGAAAGAAGAGTATTAAGCATTTAAGAAAGTTGGGGTATATTGCTAAGAAGGGGGAATTTACTTTGTTTCATAAGGGACGTAATGGACGTAAGAGAGGTAATCATACTCGCAAGAGGGGAGGTGCGCCTTACGGTGGTCCATTAAACCCAAGTAATTTTCCGTAAATCTTCAAATGTGTATACACATATGTAAATCTTTATATTCGTCACAATTAATATAATCATCACAATTATTATATTAATCGGTATATTATCCCATTTTACAAGTTATAAAACGTTCAAATGTGTATGTGTATATTATTTAGGTATTTGCCCATTCAACTTTAACAAATTTTTCGTAAACAATATAGTCTACAAATTTGTAGTATAAATATTTCTCAAAATAGCGCTTACTTACTACAAATTTCATAGAATTAATAGTGCAATAATTCTGGTAATATGAATAAATATCATCAAACGATATAATAGTTAAGTTATGTTGAGTTTTAATAGAATTTTTAATGTAATCAAGTGAATTATTAATATCAGAAACTTTATCCCATAAATTAGAAGTAATATTTAAAACAAATTTGTCTTCGGCTATTTCTATATTGGAAAAGAAATACTTTAAAATTTTAAGAATATATTCATCAGATAAAACACTTTTACTCTTTGTCCACAATTTAAAGAGAGAACTAATTTCATCTATTTCAAACTCATTTTCAAAATAACTAGAATTGGTTATAATTATAGATGATTCCCAAAAAGATAAAAAATCCTTATAAAAAGGTACATACTTGCTAGTTATTCCTATAAAAGAGTCAGTTTCGTTGTCATATTTCAAAACGTCACATAAAAGATTTTTAAGAGTTGTAGAAAAAATTACATTTGGCATCCCAGAATTAGAGAGAAATTGTTTCCAAGCAAAATGTAAATTTTTCCATTCGATTTTATGTTCATCAGTTGTTTTATTAATACATTCTTTAAGAAATTTACTAACAATATCATTTTGTGTAATATTTTTAAGAGTATGCGCATAATTAGACAAATCTTCGTCAGTCTGAATACTTAAAAAATTGTCTGAATTTTCATATCTAGTTGAATAATGCACTGCTATACATAAAAGATTGAGTCCAATTTTCTTTAACATTTCTCTCCAATAATCTTGTGGAAAGTTTTCATTTATTTTTAACAGTCTCAAATTTTCAAAATTATGATTTTCATGATATTTGGTGATAAATCTAAATGAAGTATTATCACTTCCAATAGACGAAGCGGAGACTGGAACCAACTCATTTAAAAGTTGTTTGGTTTTTGGTGTAACTAAGAATGTCAAATTTGTGTTTTTCTTAAGAATATTATCACCAATAATTGTTAAAAAATATTTAGCAGATGATTTAGATGGAAAAATCGCCGGATATAAAACATTTAAAACAGTTTGTATTGTATCCGTTTCAGGAATTGATAAGAATAATGTTCTATCTTTAATTTGTTTAATAACATTCATTTTTGTTTTATGTTTCCATTGAAGAAGAACTCTATCTTTAGAAATAGAAGAGAGAAGTTTATGTATAATTTCATCCTCTTTTACAATAAGATAATCTTTTCCATTATATTCATAAAAGAAGTTAGTATTTGGTAAATAATAATAATTATTCTTACTCAAAAATACTTGCATAAATACTTGTTGTTCTTCACTCAAATAACTGTTAAGGTTCATTCGTTTTTCATAATTTATTGATTCGGTCTCAAGTGTATTAGGAAGGTTCAATACAATATGATTATAAATACGTTGTACCATATAATTATTATCTTTATAAATTTGAAAAAACTTGTCTACGGAATCCAAGCATTCCTTTTTTTTGTCACTCATTTAATATAAGTATTTATATTCTTTTTAAATATATTTAACTTTAAATATTATACCTATTGAACTTTAAGATAGTTATATATTATATGAAAATAAACTTGCGGTATTTGCCAAAGCATCTAACCCGAAAAGATCGGAAAAAACAAGCCAAAGAGATTATTAAATCACGTGGTCTTTACAGAAAAGGAATTTATCATACAAGACCCAAAGTATCTTCATTTAAGTCTAAAAAATCTTTACATATTAACAAGGCCGAAAAATTGTATCGCGTAAATAAAATTGGCGCTACAAATGAACTCGCAAAAGCAACCGGATGTTCGAAGCGTGCTTTATCAAAAATTATAAATAAGGGAGCTGGGGCATATTATTCGTCTGGTTCAAGACCAAACCAAACTGCTCAATCGTGGGGCGTTGCTCGTTTAGCAAGCTCTATTACTTCAGGAAAAGCGGCGGTGATCGACTATAAAATTTTAAAGGAAGGTTGTAAACCAACATCCAAGGCATTAACTTTGGCAAAACGTGCAAAAAAGCATCACCGCGGAACCAAAAGAATGACAAAATTAAAATAATTGCGTTAAAATAATTAAACACATAACTATTTAAAGGTTTTAATTTTAAGTTAAGTATACAATGTCCGCGTATTCTAATAAAAATAAAGTTGTTTCATCTAATGAACAAAACGTATTAACCATTAAGACCGTTCAAATCGCGCCATTTAGAACTCTTATGACAGCATTAAAAGACATCTTATTAGAAACAAATATTACATTTGAGCCAGATGGGATGAGAATTATTAATATGGATAAGTCGCATACTATTTTAGTTCATTTATTTTTAGCTGCACAAAATTTTGAATTTTACGAATGTAAAAAAGAAAAAATCATTATTGGGGTCAATATGTTTCATTTATTTAAGTTAATTAATACTATTGAAAATGATGAGACTTTAACTATCTATATTGAAAATTCTGATTATGTTGATGGAATTGTTTCATATTTGTCATTAAAATATGAAAATGGAGAAATTAAGCAATGTAAAACACAAAAACTTAGATTAATCGAACCAGACCCCGAGGAACTCCAATATCCAAACGTTAATTTTTCATCTATTATTAATTTACCATCTTCTGATTTCCAAAAAATTGTTCGTGATTTATCGTGTATTTCTGAGAAACTCGAAATTAAGTCAGTTGGAGACGAATTAATATTTAAATGTTCTGGTCAGTTTGCTTCTGCCGAAATTCATAGAGCTGAATCTGATGGGGATAATAAGTCAATGTCTTTTACATTAAAACAAGATTCATCCAAAATTATTCAGGGCGAATTCTCTCTCAAAAATTTAGGATATTTTATTAAATGTACGAACTTGTGTCAACAAATTGAAATTTATTTGGAAAATGATTTGCCTCTTATTGTTAAATATAATGTCGCCAGTCTTGGCGAAATAAAATTATGTTTGGCACAGCTTCCTTCATCATAAATTGTATCGTATGTTTTTCTAACTAATAAAGAAAAATTTCAATAATAATTCAATAATAATATTTTAACATATATGTTAAGATATTATAATAGTTTCAGTCAATATTTGAGCAGACAAATATGAGGTTATTTAGAGGACAAATGACATGCTGGAGCATGTCCGCATAAAATATTATGATAATTATGCCAAAATTATCATGATATAAATATTAATGAAAATATTTACTTACTTCCTTTCTCTTGACAACGTTTAATTGATTGCAATCATTCAATTTATATAATTAACTATATTTAACAATTGAATCTATATATTTTTTATCATATATTGCAATTCGAGTTGTTCTATCCCATGTACTGTAATTCATAATTACTCTATCCTCTTCAACAATAATACTTAAACAATATTCAATTGGTTCGCCTTCAAATTTAAATGGTGCTGAGTATCTTAGTAAATTCATTTCATTATCAAAAACAGATATAATATGATAATAATGTCTATGATTTTCATGTGAAACAATATGAAGGACAAACCAGATTTCAGTTTTTTGGGTGGTTTCGCTTGTATAACTAAATCCACAAGTTGAACCTCTAGCATTTGAAAATATTCTTGGCATATTTTTTATTTCTGTTACATTAATAGTATGATTATCATTCAATTTACAAATTTTTAATGGATACCATTGATATATAACACTAATTTCATTCTTATAATCTACAAAAACCCAATTCTTTTCACAAGTAGAATTGTTAAAATCTTGGTTTAATTCATTAACAATAAGATTATTAGATTTAACATCATAATCGCCTGAAACAATTCCAATATTATTTTTTTCATGATACCCCGTTCCTATATATAGTATTTTATCTTTATATTTATCATAAAATATTCTAATATCTTCTATACCAATATAACGTCTGCCGTCAAAAATATTGTCAAACAATTTCTCTTTTATAACTTTAAAATTATTATCTAGTTCTACAAATTTATTAACAGTAATTATATGTTTACCATAGTTTAAATAACTGCCAGTTGGAGTAATAAAATAAAAATAATTTACATATCTAACATTTAATTTATAACCATTTTTATCATTATTTGAAATTAAACAACTCGATGAAGAAGTAAAATTTGTATTTTCTTTGTTGATTTCAATTGTAACAGCGTCATCTAAAATATATTTTGATTTAGGTTGTAAAATATGTTTGTAGAATTTAATATTCCTTAACAAATTATTTGTTTCAGTCAAGTTTTTATTATAGTTTAGAATTGTTACAACTTCATCATTAATAAGTTTAATGTCATTATATGCAGCGATTATTGTGTATTCATAATATATTTTAAATTTATATACGTCGTTGTGTAAAAACAAAAAATGATCTCTGTTAGTGTTTTTACCAAGATATTCCTTGCACATATTAAAAATGCTAAAAGCAATTTTATTTTTTCCCTGAACTCTATAATAATGAATTAATTCATATAAACCTTCTAACCGTTCAGGATACAAATTGTATCCTTCTATCCAATGCCATAATGCATCAGACATTTTTTGTTGTTTCATATAACATAATCCAATTCTATAATAACTATACCAAATCTCCTCTTTCCATCCACCAAGTTCTATTCGTTTTTTATAAATATCAATGGCGTCATTAAAACGACCTAGATCGTGATAACTGTTAGCCAGATAAAAATGATATCTCTGATTATTAGGCTCCTCTTTTATTTTATCCGTTAAGAGTTTAATATCGCGTTCATATTTATCATTTTTGCATCCACCATCACCAATATCTCTGATAAAAATAATATCCTTACCAATTGTTTTAATAGTTGCGTCATTAGGTTTATTTATATATTCATGTGTTACTCCTATATAGTAAAATTTCCCGTTATTTTTAACAATTCGTGTATTTTCATAATAAAATGAATCGCTACCTTGAATAAGATTAAAACATTCGGATGTTTTAAGTAAATCTTTATCGAATAATTTTACTTCTAAAATCATATCAGCATCAAGTAAAATAACAAAATCTGACATTCCAACGCATGCTTGTAGTGCGAAGTTTCTATTGTGAGAAAAATCCTTGAATGGTTCTTGAACGACTTTTCCAGTTATATTTTTATCTTTAAAATAATTTTCAATAATTTCAATTGTGTTATCTGTAGAACCAGTATCACAAATACAATAACAATCTATTATTGAAATAACAGAATCAAATAATCTAGTTATAATTTTACTTTCATTTTTAACAATCATATTTAAACATAAAGTATTTTTACTGGGTTTATTAACTGTTAATTCCATAATAATTTAATTTATTATATCTTTAAATTAAAATAATTATATATTAAATTATATATTAAATTATATATTAAATTATATATTAAATTATATCTTATAAATATATCTTATAGATATATAAAATGGCGTGTACGAGATTTAAATATGACGATTGTAGAACAAAAAAGGCATTACAGCAAGCAACAGACCCGGGTAGATGGATTTTAAATGTTCCGGGAAATGGGTCAAGTCCATGTTATATGGAAGACCCGCAAATTATTATTCAAAAATGGGGTGCGAATTTAAGAACAAATACAATAAATTTAGAAAGTGATTTGAGAGGAGTAAACAGACATTTAAGTAGAGATTGTTTAGGAAAAGATAATTATAAAAATTATAATGTTCCAAATGAAGCAGTCCAATATCAGACATGTGTAAAGTTAACAACAGAACAGTCTCGTGCTACAAATCCAGCTTGGATGTATCGTGATTTAGAACAACCCAATTCGAGTTATCCGCCATTAAATCCTCAAGCAAATGTTTGTTTACCATTTCAAAATAATTTGAGCACAAGAATTTTAGAAAAAGATTACTTCACTCCAAAAAGAGATTGTGTGTTGAACGAGACAAAAAATATGTTACCATCATCATTTAATTTAATCAGTGGTGGGTATGTAGGTGGTCCAACTACATGTAATCAGACAAATTCTTGTCAAAACATTGAATAAATTTAAGATTATTATATATGAATTAAAATATTATACTCTATATATAAATATGGAAATAGCAATCCCATTAATAGCATTAGGTGGTATGTATGTAATATCAAATCAAAAAAATAGAGATTGTAATAAAAATGAAATAAGAAATTCAACTCAAGAAAATTTCACAAATATGGGAACGAGAACCCTACAAAGCGAAAGATTTGGTAATTATTTGCCTAATACAAATAATCCGCCTGAGAATTTCCCAGTTTCAAATATAAATCAATTAGTCGACACCGTTGAACGATATCCAAATCCAAACACAGCTACAGATAAATATTTTAATCAAAATTTATATGAACAAAAAGAAAGACAAGGTGTTGAAGTTGGACAAAACCCACAGGATATTTTCTCTCTAACAGGTGATTATTTAAATTCGGACCAATTTAAACATAACAATATGGTTCCTTTTAACGGAGGTAAAGTAAAGGGTAATACATATGATATTAACATGACAGAGACTGTGTTAGATAATATGATTGGTACGGGGTCACAAACAATTAAAAAGATTGAACAAGCCCCGTTGTTTAAACCAGAAGCAAATATGCAATGGGGATATGGTATGCCAAATCAAAGTGATTTTTTCCAATCACGCGTGAACCCGGGCAGGATGAACAATAATGTCAAGCCATTTGATACTGTAATGGTAGGTCCGGGTTTAGACAAAGGTTATGGTATTAATGGTTCGAATGGTTATAACGCAGGTATGGAAGCAAGAGATAAATGGTTACCAAAAACAATAGACCAATTAAGAGTTGATACTAATCCAAAGTTAGAATACGAATTATCAGGCCATGAAGGTCCAGCCGATTCATTTATTAAAAATACGGTTACAAATCAAATGATAGGTCGTGTCGAAAAACAGCGTCCTGATACTTTTTTCATTAATACTCAAGATAGATGGTTAACAACCACCGGCGCTTCAAAGGGCGAAACATTAAGGCCAATTCAAGAGATGGGTATTTTAAGAAGAAACGATATTCCAGTCGATTATATGGGACCCGCTGGTGCTGTAGATATACAAGCCACTACTGCTCCACAAAATTTTGAACCAGCAAAACGCAATGAGGCAATCCAAGGTATGATTAATCACTCGAGTGCTGTAGGTAGAGGAGGTCATACAGACAAAGACGGGTTTTTAAAAAGTCACACCAATTATGAGAACAATCGTTCAACCGTTAAACAACCAGATAGAATGAGAAGTGGGTTTAGTGGCGCTATTGGCGCTGTTATTGCTCCTTTAATGGATATTTTTAAACCAACCAGAAAAGATGAAACTATTAACAATATCAGGGTTTATGGTGACGCAGGAACATCGTCTATGGTTAAGGGTCCTGTATATAATCCACAAGATACAGCTCCAACAACAATTAAAGAAACCACTTTACATTCTATCGGTTTTAATATTAATAACCAAAAGGAAGGTATTTATGTTAATAATTATAATTCTCCAGATTCAACCCAACGCGATTCAACCAGTGCCGAATATTTTACTTCTGCGGGTGGTTATGCTACTGGTTATGGAGATATGAATTATGAATCTGCTTATAACCAACATAATAATGATATTAAATCACAAACTATTTATAATAGACCTAATCAAGGTGGTACACAAATGTTCAACCAACAAATGAATATCCAATGTAAAGATGATAGTGATAGATTTTCAGGAAGAGTAAATCCGGCATTTTCAAAATTAAGTTCCTTACCACCCTCAACACAAACATATGGTTCTGTTCACGCTCCACAATATTATAATGAATGTGCTGGATGTGACAGAATTAATCCTGACATATTATCGGCATTTAAAACTAATCCTTATACTCATTCTTTAACAAACGCGGTGTAAATAATAAAACCAGAAAGATAAATATTTATATATAATATTTGATTCAATAAATAAAATCAAACCAAATATTATATGATAATTTAATTAATACGTTCTATTTAAATATAAAAAGACTACTTAACATATAGTAACTTACATGTCTTTAAACATTCATAACTCAATAAACGAAAAATTAGATTACTTTCGCGAAATACATAAAATTCCAAATATCATATTTCATGGCCCATCTGGATCTGGAAAACGGTCTATAGTAAATGACTTTATATATAAAATTTACAATTATAATAGAGATAAAATAAAATCATTTGTAATGTATGTTAATTGTTCACATGGAAAAGGTATAAAATTTATTAGAGAGGATTTAAAGTTTTTTGCAAAAACGCATATTAACTCAAATAGCGGAAATATATTCAAAAGTGTTATTTTGTTAAATGCTGATAAATTAACAATGGACGCACAATCTGCACTGAGAAGATGTATTGAATTGTTTAGTCACAATACGCGGTTTTTTATTGTAGCCGAAGATAAATATATTTTAATGAAGCCAATCCTTTCTAGATTTTGTGAAATATATGTTCCAGAACCAGTTGTTAATGGCGAAATAATTAATTTATATAAATACAATTTAAATGAGGTATTTAATATGAAAGAATTAAAGGTTCAACGAAATATAGCATTGATGAAAGAATTAATGAAAATAAATAAAAATATTAAATTACACGATCTAATGCAGATATGTTCGAAATTATATGAAAAAGGATACAGCGCTTTAGATATTATATCAGTATTAGAAAATCCTAGTTTTTTTAAATCAATAATAACAGAAGCCAAACGATATGAATTGTTGATTTGTTTTAATCGTGTTAGGAGTGAATTTAGAAATGAAAAATTATTGATTTTGTTTATTTTAAACTTTTTGTTTTTAAGTTCAGAATTATGTTTAGAAAATATAAGTTTTATGTAAATGGACGATTTTAATGTTAGTGCACTTCACGAATCTAAAAATGAATGGGGGTCCAGATTGGTTACATTGTTAACACCTTTAATAATAGATGGTTACAAATCTATTCTTCAAGAATCAATCAAGCTATGTAAAGACAACAATGAAATGGATAAATATCTTATGACATTTCAAAATTTAATCTCTCGAATTCCAAAATGGAACCAGCAAATTATCGAAACCGAGAGAAAACGAATTTGTGATAAGTCAGGATGTAATTATTTAGAAGATTTGGTAACTTGTGTTCATATTATTCAACTTAAAATTTTAACTACCATGCGCGTAGGACAAAAACAAAAGAAGATTGACATCAATATACCTAAACTGGATGATTTTATTCATAAAGTATATATTAATATTGCTAGAAAAGTATATAAAAATGTATATCTGTTTGAAGAAAACATCCAACCCCTACAAGTGCAAAAAAATTACAGAGAGTTGGAAATTATTGTTCAAGAATGTATTTTAAACACTTTGAGAGAAAATATCCCAGTCGAAGCTATTTTAAAGGCTTATATGGATGAAACGGTTGAAGAAGATGTTATTGAAGAAGTAAGAGAAGAAGTAATTCAAGAACCAATCAAGGCGCCAAATAATTTTCCTAATAATGTAGAAAGTATTCCTCAACAATCACAACAAAAAGGAATAAGTTTCGATGACGTCGATTATGTTAAAACTGAAAATGGAACCTCACATATACCTGCACCAAAGAGTATAGATAGATTAGAGGAAATTAGTGTACTTAGAAATGAACAAAGAAAAAGAGAAAATGAAAATGAGGATGACGATGATAATATTAAATTAACAATTACGGACCAGTCATTTAGTTTGGAAAACCTAGATGTCCATAATATAGAAGAACCAAAATTAGATTTATTACCAGATCTATTAATTGATGAAATCGAAGTTTTAGAATAAATTGCGTAAAATAAATAAGAATGTTCTTATATAGTTTAATATATGACTAGTATATTTGTAGTTGCAGGTATAATTTCAATCATATTTTTATTAGCAAAATTTCTAGAAATGAGATTTGTCGAAAAAGAGAGTAAACCATTAAAATTGCTTATTAGAGATGCTCTTGTTGTTTATTTTAGTGTTATAGTGTCGAATTTTGTTATGGAACAGTTAAATACAGTTATGGAAACTAGTGGCGGTGGTAAAAAGGCGACTCCGGTTTTTACAGACAATCCTGTATTTTAAACATTTCATGAAGAAATTAAAATTTATCTATATCGACTAAAAAGAGACAAACACAGTTATAATTTACATATTTATAACTGTGTTTCATGTAATTTTTAAGAGGCGTGTATATTGAGTACTAAAATATTTACAAACTAACGTCCAGTCCAAACCTTTATAATTGGTCTTGGTATAGTGCCCTTTTTTAAGTCATTCATATATTCGTCGTAACTGTAACCCCATGTTTGATATTTCATGATGTTACCCAATAACGATTTGTTATTTAATATATTTTTATATTCAGTAAAAAATATACAGCCTAGTATTCTCTCTAGACAGCATCTATCTTTTCTACATTTAACTGGTGATACTAATCTTGTTATTCCATATTTTGCTTCAATTCTTTCTAAAAACATCAAATTTATATAAGACTGTACACCAAAACAACCAAACCATTTGTCGTGAGGCATTTCTAAAATAAGTTCATCAGTTTGTTTGATGTCAAGTAGTTGATAGTTTTTTAAATGTCTCATAATTCGTTTTCTATTTTGAATATCCTCTTTATCTGGATTAAAAAACCATAAAGGCAACACATTCACATTATTTAATTTTTCAAATGCTATTCTTTTATGGAAAAAAACACTGTCGTGAATTATAATAGCATTTTTAAAAAACTTATATTTCAAATAATAATAATATGGTAATATTTCGCCTCGTCCATGAAATTCGCTTTGAATTGTTATTACATTATTGTATTCAACATCGGCTTTAATAAAATCATAATTACTATTATCGTCTATAATTACGATTTGTGTAGAAGGATATAATACTTTTAAAAGCTTTACCGATTGGTTCCAATATTGATTTGTTTTTTCCGTGTTAACGTGTCTAATTATAATGAATCCATACAAATTATACATAATATATATATTATGTAATAATAAATAATTATAATTTAAGTGTATGAGGGAATTTTGTCAATATCAATTGCTTCATCAATGTTCTTAATATCTCCATTTTCTTCATGATATAATTTTGAAAATTCATCAAATTCTGGGCGTTCTAATTGTGATTGTGGAGTATGATAATGAACACATCTTGCTATCATTTTATAAAGCTTAAATTCAGGATATCTCTCTACACCATTATTTTTATATAACATATTGTTTCCTTTATCATCTAAACACCATTCAAAAACTATACGTTTAATTGGGTCTGTTATTTTACTTAAATCTTTCATTTCTTCAAAATCATCAATAATATAATCAAAAATGGAACATGCAAGACGACATAAATCAAAACTTGGGTTCGGTTCTAATCTAGGTTTATTCTCATTAAAATAAGGTTCAGTATTATATTGAGTAGATGCGTCGCCTCCATTTTGAAAACTATCACTGCAAAATATATTGCCTTTAAATTTAAAAATACTTCGCCCAAAATCAATTATCTTGAATATTCGACCAAATGTTGGAACTTTATAATATTTTTTATTATAACAATAATACAAATATTTCTTCTCTGTATGAATATACATAACATTATTTGTATGCAAATCATTATGTGTAAAATTGAAGGCTTTTTGGTATATAATTAAAATCATAATTATTTGCATAAATGCCGACAACCATTCTTCGGTAGTCAAATCTTGTGTTAATATTAAATCATCAAATGTATTTTCACAATATTCCATCGCAATAACTTGAACTGGGAATTTATTAATTGTTACGTCTAATCGCTCTTCTTCAAATTCATCGTCACTTTCATCGTCGCTTTCATCGTCACTCTCGTCATCGTTGTTTCCGTCATCATTCTCATCACTCTCGCCATCGTTGTTTCCGTCATCATTCTCTCCATCATTCTCTCCATCATTCTCTCCATCATTCTCTCCATCATTATTATTGTCACAATTTTCACATTCTTCTCTAGATTCATCATTTGTATAAGATGAACGAGAAGAACATGTTGAACTTGAGTTGCAAGTAACGTGGTGTTCTGGTACTATAGTTGTATTTGTTAAATCGACCAAATCAAATGACATATCTTTCAAGTCATTTAAATCTACTGTATTTAAATTATTCTCAAAAATATCTTCAAATAAATCATCATTTATAGTATCCAACGATTTTAAACTTACATTATTACCAATTTTTATAGGGTTTAATTTTTGGGATTTTTCTTGAAATAAATGATCATAATCATCAATTTTAAATAATTTATTCTTATTCTTATTAAAAAAATCTGAGTTATTTAAATAGGTAATATCATCAAAAACATTTAATTTAAAGTCATTTTTGATTGCTAAGAATGAACCATAATAATCAACAATGTTAATAAATTTATAAACGTGACGTAATTTACTAGATAAAAATAAAAACATACCATCTACATATGCGGAGTTGTTGTAATCAATCAATTTAGGATGGCAATCTTCGATGGATGAATTAAATTTTGGAAGATTAAACAATTTGGGATTTGATGTATCATATTTACCAATCATGTATTTATATGGGTCTAAAAGGGGAGCCATTTTAAAAAAGGTTTCTTTATATTTTACCTTATTGTTATCACTATTTTTAATTCTACAATTAAATAAATTAGGATTGTCTTCAATACTACATTTTACATTTGTTATAAACCATTTGTTATTAAGATTTATATTATTATAATTTGTATCGTTGATATTAAAGAACCTTTTGTAAATTGGGATATAATTTTGCGGGTTAGAGAGACTAAGCAATTCGGGATCTTCAAAACGGCTGAATAATTCGGTATTATTATTCTTATGATAATTAATATTTAACATCTTTAGCTATTTAATATATAATTTTAATGTGTTTTTAACTAATAGTTCGTGAATTATATTAAATTCTCTAAAAGGTTCTGAATAAATTAATTTGCGTTTAATTTAATTTAATTTGCGTTTAATTTAATTTAATTTTGTTTAAAATAATATAAAATGACTCTTGAACTTAAAAAATTCGATATGAAAAGTATTCAATTTAAGCCTAATGAAAATAAAGGACCCGTCGTAGTTTTAATTGGTAAGCGTGATACGGGTAAGTCTTTTTTAGTAAGAGACCTATTATGGTATCAACAAGACATTCCAATTGGTACGGTTATATCTGGAACTGAAGAAGGCAACGGTTTTTACGGTAAAATGGTTCCGAGATTATTTATTCATAATGAATACAATTCTGCTATTATTGAAAATATATTAAAACGCCAACGTACTGTATTAAAGCAGGTGAAAAAAGAAATGGAAGCTTATAAACGTAGTACAATTGATCCGCGAGCATTTGTTATTCTAGATGATTGCTTATATGACAATACATGGTCTCGTGATAAACTTATGCGTTTACTTTTTATGAATGGGAGACATTGGAAGGTGATGTTAGTCATTACAATGCAATATCCGTTAGGTATTCCTCCAACACTAAGAACTAACATAGATTATGTATTCATTTTGAGAGAAAATTACATTGCAAATAGAAAACGAATTTATGAGAATTATGCTGGAATGTTTCCTACTTTTGAGGCCTTTTGCCAGGTGATGGACCAGTGTACTGAGAATTATGAATGTCTAGTTATAAATAATAATTCTAAATCAAATAAACTTCACGACCAAGTCTTTTATTATAAAGCTGATAATCATAATGACTTTAAATTAGGTTCAAAAGAATTCTGGGAATTATCCAAAGGATTGCCAGATGAAGACCAAGAAGAACAATACGATCCAAGTAAAACCAAGAAAAGAGGTGGAGGACCTCGAATTAGTGTTAAAAAAATTAATAAATGGTAATAATTTGATTTTATAAATCTTCTAAAATCAAAATATAACAACTATAAAATTTACAGGGAACTATGTAATAGAATGGATCCCGTCGTCTTTTATAAAACATAAATGCATACAAACAAATTAATATTAAACACCTGATTTAATTATTTTTGGCAAACGGACCCGATTTTAATAAACTTTGTCCATTATCCGTTTTTCCAACAACAATATTATCTCCTTCAAATAACTCAGCACATATATTGGCAGTAGAAACACTTTCTTGACCGCTCAAAGCAGCCTCTTGTGTATTTGCATTATTAACTCCAATCAAGTTTCCTTTTTCGTCAATTGTTTGTGTTAATGGATTTCCACTTTTTTCCGCATTCTTAATATTTTCATCAATAGCAGTTTGTTTAGATTCTTTAACACGCTCTTCAAATGTATTTTTAGCATTAGTTTCGTTATTTTTTTTCTCGTGCATCAATTGATTAAGTTCTTCTTCCATATATTCAACACGACCAGTCTTGTAAGCATCAGGGTCCCAAGGCAACCACATTCCAACAGGACCAACAAATACATCATGGTTCGGGTCCATTTCTCTCAACATCTTACACCTTAATTCCGCTTCTTCTTGGGTTGGAAAAGAACCACGAATCTTAACACCTCGTGTGTTTGTTTGAAAATTGTTAGCAACATCAAACTTCTTTTGCAAAACTGCTTCATTATTATCTATAAAAGTTTTATAATCATCGTCCAAAGAAGATTTAAGCAAATTTTCCTTTTCTTCCTTAATAAATTCCTTATAATCATTTGTTAAATCATCAAATGAAACATTATATTTAAAAGCAATAAAATTAACAAACTGAAGAAACTTTTCCATGGATTTATTAAAATCCCAGTTCTTTAGGAATTCTTCAAAAAAGAATATATTCTTTTGTTTTAAAATATTTTCAGGAGATACAAAAGACATACAAACAAAAGATTGGTTAGCAATGGGTTTATCTGTTTCTAATATATCAATATAATTAGAATTTGTCGTACCATCCGTCAATTTTCTCCGGAATTCCTTTTTAGCAGTTTTTCTAGATTTACTGTGACTCATTTAATTATTTGGGATATTTATTTTTAAGTAATTTGCCGCACAAATTATATTTTCTTGTTATTTAATATAATGAACGGTTTAATCAACGTTGGTGAACTTGTCAAGAGAATTATTAAGTATCTTGTTGAAGGTTTAATGGTTGCTATTGCTGCTTATGCTATTCCCAAGCGGTCCTTGAATGTTGAGGAAATTATATTAATTGCCTTAACTGCTGCCGCTACATTCAGCATTCTGGACACATATGTTCCGGCTATGGGTGTAACTGCTCGTAGTGGGGCCGGTTTCGGTATCGGCGCTAATTTAGTTAAATTCCCCGGAGGGTTTTAGTCATAATATATTTACACGTATTAAATAATATATTATGAGTAATCATATAAGACAAATAGAATAATATAAACGATCTATGTGGAAATGTTATGTATAACATTTAAGCAATAATTTATTCTAATTTGTAGATATGAATTCCCAATTCAATTCTTCGCAAATCTTCTTCCAAATATTGTCTTGTTCCATTCTTTTTTCTTGGTCTTTTAACATTGGAAAATCCTTTAAATATGTATCCTCTCCCAATAGTTCACAAAGTTTATATGCTGTATAATAGTAATTTAAGAAATTGACGCGGTTATCTGGGCAATATTTGGAATATGGGGCTTGAAGTTCACTAAATAAGTTATAAAGTGTCTCTTCAAGTTCTTGCGACATAATTGGTGGAGGAATACCCAATTTATCGTTGATAAACGGAATGTGTTCATAATATTTATTATGACCAAGCTTCTTTAGAATATCTTTAGTCTTTGCATTAGTAATTTGCGAAATATCAACCCTTTCTTTCTTAATTTGTAGCTTTATATTTTCAATCACTTCTTGTGGTATTAAAGTGGTTTCTTTTCCTTGAAATTGTGCTATTATTTCCTTAAAATGATTTATGCGTTTGTACGCATAAAAACATACTTCTTTTGGCGGTTCTTTGTAAGAAGGTTTTTCATTTTCAATAAGATACCGAATGTTTCTTGAGCATATATTACAAATCATAATTCCATATTCTTCTAATGGTATTAGTTCACCTTTATTACAAAATTGACATATATCACTAGAATATATAAAATTTTTAACGTCTAAAAAATCATCACTCACGTTGCTAAGATATTTTAGAACAATATTACGATTATCTTTTTGAACAACTTTTTGTTCATTATCCTCTTCTTTAATTTTAAAAAAATTGTTAACTAAATTTGTCTTATTAGTAATTGTTTGAGTATTAGTCCCAGTGGAGATATTTTTCTTATTTTCAAAATACTCGAATATAAATTTTGAATTGTCGAGAAAATAATCTTTTTTTTTATTTTTTGTCTCCATTATAATTTCTTTTAATGAAGATATTTTATCTTTTATATCGAGTTTTTCTTCAATTGTCAACCGACCATCCTTATCTTCTAGTTTTTTTTTTAATATTCGAATTTGACATTTAAACTCTAATACACTATTTTCATTTTTTGAAAATTCAGTTAAGAATTCTTTATGTTTAGTATCAAGCGTTACAGCCGTCTTTTTATTAAATTTAATCTTTTTACTTAATTTTGGTTTAAAAGATTGCATAATTATAATTTATAATTTTTTATTTAATTACTAATATATTTAAATCATTTATTTAAAAATAAAATTGAATAAATAATTAATCAATTTTATACACTAATTGTTACTATTTTGTCGTTTCTAATTATATAAATAACAAAATCAATATAAACATTTATACAGTTATTATATAATTAACATGTCTATATTCGATACACTATTTATTAAGCGTTTTTGTTTACCGTCTAATGTCGATATTTCTTCCTATGAGACTGGGAATTCATCCAATTCACCATGTTTGTGTGGAAATTTTAATCACGCTTGCTGCATTTTAAAAGGGAAAGAACGGAATTTTAAAAAAGTCTAACATTTTAAGTTTTGGATTTAATATAACGGGTGATATTTACGGAAATCATCCTGGTGTTCATGCTGAACACGATGCAATAAATAAATTAAAACCATTAAGAAGAAATAAACATTTGCAAAATGTAAATATTTTGGTTATAAGACTTTCTAAAAAGAATAGGTTACAAAATTCAAAGCCGTGTGCTAATTGCATAGAAACAATAAAAAATCTTCCGAAAAGAAAAGGGTATTGCATTAAAAATATTTATTATTCAAATGACAACGAAGAAATAATTAAGAGTAATGTAAAAATTTTGGAAAGGGAAAATTTACATTATTCGATGTTCTTTAGAACATTAAAAAAGAAAAATTCCGGAATTTCTCTATAACCAAACAAGTTAAAACATATTTTATGTTTTCTTTTTAAATTTCAAATGGATATAAAAATAAATCTAGAATCATTAAAAGATTTAGAAAATATAAAGGTTGATGGTATACAATTTCAGAAAATGATATTGCTTTTTAATTCCATCGAGCAAGGATGGTCTGTTAAAAAAAGAGATGGTTCATATGTCTTCTCTAAACCACATCAAAACAAAAAAGAAGTATTAGATGAAAATTACTTATTAAAATTTATGAAGACCAATTTAGATTTAAATAAAATTATATCTTAGTTTTATTGACGACACTTTAATTAAATTTAATTTAATTTAATTTAATTTAATTTAATTTAATTTAAATTTCAAAAATTTTTTTCTTTAGGGATTGTATAAAATGGCAGGTGGATTAATGCAACTGGTAGCCTATGGCGCTCAAGATGTTTACCTTACTGGTAACCCGCAAATTACTTTCTGGAAAGTTACTTATCGTAGATACACTAACTTTGCGATCGAATCAATTGAACAAACTTTTAATGGACAAGCCGATTTCGGCCGACGTGTCCAATGTGTAATTAGCAGAAACGGCGACCTTGCTTACAGAACTTATTTACAAGTGACACTTCCTGAAATTAATCAACTTATGGGTCTTGGAAACTACAGCACAGGCCAAAACACCGGAGTATATGCCCGTTGGTTAGATTTCCCCGGCGAACAATTGATCGCTCAAGTTGAAGTCGAAATTGGCGGCCAAAGAATCGACCGTCAATATGGTGATTGGATGCATATTTGGAACCAATTGACTATGACTTCTGAACAAGAACGTGGATACTTCAAGATGATTGGTAACACTACTCAACTCACTTTCATTACCGATCCTTCTTTCTCTGAAGTCGATGGTCCTTGTGACTCCTTGGCTCCTCGTCAAGTTTGTGCCCCTCGTAATGCTCTTCCTGAAACTACTCTCTATGTTCCTCTTCAATTCTGGTTTTGCACCAATCCT
>Ga0222713_10000961_pt1 | contig 32987 bp, 37 predicted proteins | sample C33_649DmetaG_FD_165061 | JGI IMG/M metagenome (GOLD analysis project Ga0222713, IMG submission 165061) | Estuarine water microbial communities from San Francisco Bay, California, United States - C33_649D | ecosystem: Environmental > Aquatic > Marine > Unclassified | place: USA: California... | reverse complement strand
AAGAATGAGTATGAAGACGAGACAACTAATATAGCGCCTCCTGATGATGATGTTATCGCTCAATTATATAGTATTATAGATATATTAATGGTAGAATACAAAGATTTGCTATTAAAATATAATCCACAAGCTTCATCATCGCCTAAAACAAAAACCAAAATATATCAAAAAATATATTTTGATTATGTTATTCAAAACATTATGATTCCTTATGCCCCCAAAAATATGTTTTTAACAAGTAAGCCGAAAAATGTAATAAATGACATTCCTTTCATAATAAGCGTCTAATACTTTCATAATCCATTTTATTTAAGAATATTATATGTAATTATATTTAATTGTTTTTATATGTGTAGTATAATAGGTCATCGTGGAGCAATTAGTTATAAACCAGAAAATACAATATCATCAATAAAACAACTAAAAGAAATTAATTGTGATTGGATTGAAGCAGATGTAGTTTTAACAAAAGATAAATATCCTATAATGTTTCACGATAAAAGTTTAGACAGATTAACAAAATCAAAAGGTTTAATTAGGGATTACAATTATGATGAAATAAAAGATTTAAATATTAATAACACAAATGAAAAAATACCTCTATTAAAAGATTTTATAGATAAATGTTGCGAGTTATCAATTAATATTTTTTTGGAACTTAAAGCCTATAATAATGATGAAATAATTTTAGTTAATAAAGTTGTTGAAATTATTAGAAATATTAAGAAAATACAAATAATTCCTTGTAGTTATTCACTAAAAATATTAGAACATTTAAGTAAAATTTATATGTATAAAAATATATCTTATATTGTTGACAAAATACCCGATATGTGGTATGAATATATTAAAAAATATAAATGTTATAGTATTAATATTAATTATGATTATAATGATATTGAAGATATAAAAACGTGTGCCAACTTAATCCCCACATATTGCTTTACAATTAATGATACGGAAAAATATAATGAATTGAGAAAAATAAATGTCAAAGGTATAATTACAGATAAACCTGAGATATTTTTGCCATAATATATAAATAATATTTATATAATATTTTTTAATAATGTATAAAATAATATTGAAAAATAATAATAATGCTATCGCAAACACTATATATTCCAAAATTGATAATATTAAAAATGCTGATAAAATATGGTTAATAAATAATCTTAAAAAATATGTATACAATCATTTAAAATTACCTTTATACGAAACTAAGGATATTGAGAAAATAGTGTATGATTATGGTATTCAGAATGCATATCAACATTTTATTTTAAATAAAAAAATATATAATGATATTATGATAATGATGAATCATGATGAAACAAAGGTTATTTTTGGTATAGCATTTTTAATCATTTATGAACACTTTGAGTTTAGAATAATAGATATATAATACTTACTGCTTCCATTTTTTACCACAAATTAAACAATTCATAAATAAGGTTGATGCTTCGTCGCCCGAACGCGTCTGTAACTCATAATAACTTACTTTTTTACTTTTACATCTCATACAAGTTATCATATCCGACATTGCTACAAGTTTAATTTCATACGCTGCTTTAAATCTTCTTTGATTTTTTTCAATAATATCTTTCCATCTTTCAGGAAAGATATTATGATATTGCATATAAGGAAGCATATGTGGTAAGAATTCTTTTTTAACAATCATTCTATCATATAAATTTTCATTTTTTACATAACTTGTTTTGCTAATGTTTGAATAAATGCTTCGCGATATGTTGATATATGTTTCCATAAATAATTGACAATTCCAAGATAGTTGAATACCATAATTATTAGCATAATCTATACTTGAATTAAAAACACCTATTTCCAAATCCTTTGCTTCTAATTCAGGAATTTTTAAATTATTTATTAATAAATTAACATAATCATCTCTAATTTTATGTTTGTTATTTTCATTTTTTTCATTTAATGTATTGGAATTATTAGAATATTTTTTAATTTCTTCTTCTAAATTGTAAAACTTATATTCGATTGACATCAAGATATAATGATAGTTATTAAATAATAAATAACTATCATTTTTTTATATATATATAAAAATTGATTTATTATTTTATTTAAATTAATTAAATTTAATGGTATTAATAAACTTAGAAAAATATTTAGACGATAATGTCAATATTGTAGAAATATTTTTTGTTAAAAATATTATTGAAAATAAAATGCTAGACGTTTCGATTAGTGAAAATATTGAAAAAAATATTAAATATAAAAAAACTAAAGAAGAAAATTACAAAATGTATTATATGAATGATAAAATATATGTTTACGAACTATCTAATGATAATCAATATGTAATATCTAAAAATATGAAAAAAAATGAATTAATTAAAAATAATTTTTCGAATGGTATATATATATTATCATCAAAAATAGATAAATATCCACAATATACATTTCCATGTACAAATGAACTGGATAATGTAGCACTTATTAAAATAAATGAATACAAAATATCAAACCGCATATCATTAAATGTTAAGACTGAAAATGATATTAAATGTTTATATATAGAATATAAACACTCGCCCAATGTCGAACTTGATAAAATGAATGAAATAATCAATAAAATAATTAAAAATGTTGAATTAATTTTAAATAGTGAGGATAAATAACAATTTTATGTTTGTCCTGTATAAATTTAATATACTGATTGCCTGAAAAATCATAGAATTTTTTTCTATTTTTAATAGTAAAATTATTCAAATCTAATATACTAACATATAAATGTGATATATCATTTATATATATATAAATTTTACCAAAAATTAAATCTTCGTGATAGTAAAATCCTCTATGAAAGTAATTTAATTTGTTTTTCCATTCTATAATATAATTTTTACAATCTGTATTTAATATATCCCAGTTATTTTTCATAAAAATGTCAAATACCTAAAAGATTATTATATTAAAAATAAAAATTGATTATTAATCTCTATTTTAAGATTAATAATAAATAATGAGTGTTAATAACAACAATAATGTTTTAATCATCGTAAATGATGATAATTATAATGATTTTTCAAATTTTGTTAAAAATATCAATGATTCTACTGTAGAAAATGATGATTATTTTGATGCTATTAAAAATTTATATAATGGATATACTAATTTTCTTGTATCTCGAAAATATTGTAAAGAATATATCAAAGAGATGAGAGAAAAAGCGGTAATTGACAATTATATGTTGTATATCAATAAGCAATTTGATAGCGAATATATTAAAAATTTGTCTGAGTATTACAAAAAAAATATTAATGATGATTTTGATAAAAAATTAAATCCACCAAGTTGTATCTTTACAGCGGCATCAAGAGAAAAAAGATTTGACGAAGAAAATAAAATTAAGGAATATATAAATTGTGATATTAATACCCACTATAAAACAATTAATTCTAAATATGAATATTATAACAATCTTAACAAACTAAATGAATTAGAAGATTTCGAAGAATTTGAAGCAGAAATTTATGAAGATGAATATTGTGATGAACCTTATTATTATTCGACAGAAGAAGATGAATATTATAATGATTATATTTCGGACTATGAAAGCGATTATTTATCTGACGATTATTATTAATAGAAAGATATATTAAATAAAATTAAGTATTGTTATAATAAAATTTTTTTACATTAGGATTTATTTTAAATGAAGATTTATCAACATTAATAATTTTAATTGAATTAAGGTTTTTTGCACGGGATAAAGCTGTATATGTTTGACCATATGCGAAAATATTATTACCTAAATCTAATTCTACAGCATCAATAGTCATTCCTTGAGATTTATGAATAGATAATGCATAACTTATGCGTATTGGAATATGTGATATAAATGCTTTTTTATCATTAATATCTATATCTTTAAAATAATGTATGGCATGAACATTATTATTAACATCTTCTATTATAACATAATCTTCAAATAATTTTTTAATATATCCTCTTGTACCATTTACGAGACCATTAGATACATCAATGTTACGTGTTATCATAATTTGTGAATTTTCTGTTAATTCTACATTAAAAAGCATAGCTTTTTTTTCATTTCCAGGATTACAAATAGCATTATATGTAATTGTTTTATATCCCTTATCTTTAAGCTTATTAATTTCAATTAAATTTATTTTTTCTACATCGGCATTGATTGGATAAAGTTTTGTAGGTATAATATTTTCTGTAAATTTAGTATTTTTCAATTTTTCTAAGACAGATATTATATTATCCGTACATCTACCTTTTCTAACTATATTAAGTATTTTTTGAAATAATAAATCATCATTTTGACGAATCAATTCTTCGAGTATTACAACGTTAATATTGATTTTATTCCATAAAGGGGATAAAAAACAATACATACCTTTTACAGGTGGTAATTGACAGAAATCTCCCACTAATATTAATTGAATACCTCCAAAAGGTATATTTTGAAGTTCTTTATTATTATATGATTTTATTATGCAAAGTATATTAGATATATACTCAAACATTTCATCACACATCATTGATATTTCATCAATTATAAGAACATCTAAATTAACAAGTTTTTTAAACAATTTATTATTATTTACTATTGATTTTATAACATCACTTACTTTATCATTTCCCAAACCAATGCCTAAATAAGAATTTATAGTCTGTCCTCCTATTAATGATGCAGCAGTTCCTGTCGTTGCTGTTAAACCACATAATTTATCTCCTTCTTTAAGTTTTTCTATTATATATTTAATAGTAAATGATTTACCTGTGCCACCTGAACCAGTCAAAAATATATTATTACCATTCAATACAGATTCTACAGCATTCTTCTGTTTATTATTTAAATAATCCATTAAATAATAATATAATTATAGAAAATATCAATTTTTATATATATAATTATAATTATATAATAATTATATAAATATAATTATATAATTATTATATAAATATAATTATATAAATATAATATAATTATGAACTTCAAGAGTAGAATTGATTGTACTAACAAAAAAGATTTGAACTTTAAAGGAAAATCTATTAATATATTTAAATGCAAACAATTCATTGGATGTTTACAATCCGAAAACACTACATTTATAGAAAGAATCCAAATCGTAAAGAGAACGAAGAAAGACGAGAAAAAGAAGAATCCTTTTACATTTAAATCCCTAGAGTTTTTGATATCTAGGAAAATAGAAGAGGCTGAGTTTGTTGAGCTTATTCGTAAAATGAAAGAATGTGGTTTTAGTAGTACTGGAAACAATATCCGTATTCAGTTTATAGATATAAAAGATAATCCTCATACACCATTGTATGACTACGACTTTATAACATTGGAGCGTAATGAACCAGAGACATATTCAAACGTAAATAAATATACATATGATGTAAAGTATATAGACATATTCAAAAGTAAATAAATATACATATGATATATTCTATACGCTAGATAGCCAAAGGATATGCGACAACCTAAGATATTTATAAATTTTCTATATATTTTTTGATGAATGAATTTTTTTTATTATATGAAGATATAAATATATTGTTCTTATTTTGAATATTTTTAACAATATCATTATGGTATAATTCTCTTGAAGTTGGTGAATAATTGTAAAACCACCTTATTAATGTTGATTTATCAATAATATTATTAAAATCAAGGTTATATTCGCGACACATATATAATATCGCGCGTGATATGAAACCTCGTGAATTAATATTTGGTATAAATAATTTTTTTTTATGATTTACATAATTATCATATTCAAGTTTAAACCAGTTTTTATCTGTAAAATCATAAATATCGCAATATTTGTAATTAGACCTATTTACATTTAAAGTGTTAAATGTTTTAATAATATTGTGCATATCTTTGTTTTCACAATCTTTTAATAAAGATTGAGGATATATATGTTCAGCAGTTAAAAAATTATTCTTTGGAATAAATGTATTAATATTATTAGTATAAAGTATTGGCATTTTATCATCATTTATAATTGTATTTTTTATTAAACATAATTTACTTTTAATCACCATAGAACAAGAATAACATTTTATATGATTCATATGAATAAGTAATATTAACATTACTTTTTTTAAAAATAACATTTTATATTATGGATATAAAATTTATAAAGTCAATTTTTCTACTATACTTGGATATAAAGTTCTAAAAAACATAAATATATTTTCATTAACATCTAAATTTTTATTAGGTTTATAGCTATCTATCAAGTTTTTAGATTCAAAATCCCCATGAATCCAATAATGTATCATTATTGGATTCATTGGATATTCCCCATTTTTAACCATTTTCCAGTCTTCTGGATTACAAGATAAATTATATAATTTTAAATCATTAATAGGATAGATTAATTCTCTATCTTCTATTATAATTATATTATAACCATATTTTTGATATTTATTTATCATTTGTTTAATATAATTTCCGCCAAAAATATCAAATTTTGAAAAAATATTAACTCCGTTTTGTAATATAGTATTTGGAATTCCTCTTAATAATTTTTCTACAAAATTATTATTTTTATTCGCAGCAAAGAAAGCGTTACATATATAACTATCATCATTATATAATGCTTCAGTTTGACATCTCGGTTCATATGATATGTAAAAATTATCTGAACTCATATCTATTAATTCGGCAAAATCACGCATTACTAAAACATCTAAATCTATATAAATACCACCATAATGATATATGATTATTATACGTGATATATCTCCTCTCTGTACTCCTGTTCTTGCAAAACTATAAATTTCAAAGAAGTCAGGATAATAATTGTTAATTAATTCTGTAATTTCTTTATCAGACCATAATTTAAATTCATATCCTTTACTCTTTAGTAATTTAACATTCTCATTATATATATATTTCATTATAGGTGGTAATTCATCTGTCTTCCATGTTTGATGTATAATTTTAGGTATCATAATTTAATTATTAATCATAATATATTGTTTATATATAAATTATAATGATAATAAAATTTTATCTAATGTATAATCCATAATAACTATTAAATTAATAATTTTAATATTGCATATATCTAATGAAGGAACATAAATAGATGATACATTAAAGCCTTTAATAATATTTAATGCCCACATAAATTTAAAAAGCAAAGTATATGGATAAATATTTATATCATATGGGTAAATTTTATAGTTAACTATATTGTCATAATAGTAATAAACTGGCAGGATATGTAATAAAATATCACATATAATATATTCGTAATTTAATAAAGTTCTATCAGATATTTTATGAAAAAATGTTAAATATCTACTAAAAGGTTTAGTGTTATCTATTTTTTCAAATAAAATTCTATTATCATATAACATAAATCCGTGAAATAATATATTTATTAGTAATGAATTATGTGCTATAAATTTAGAGATATAAGGATTTTGATTACCTGATATATTGATATAAATATAATTTAAAAATATTAAAAATATATTCCAATTTGTATATTGATTTAATTTTCTTTTAACAACCGAATTAGATATATAAATATCTGTTAAATTTTTACTAATAGGCATTAATATTAATGATAAAAATATGAATAATTCAAATTCAAAAATATAATAATTTTTATTAATAATTACTAAATTATTAATCATATTTTTAATTTATTATTATAATAATAATCTTATATATTTATTTTAAAGGTGATGATGTTATATCCATTCCACAATATTCAACACTTTTTTTTTCAAAATCTTGCTTTGTATAAATACCAATATTTATAGATTCTTCCAAAATCCATTTAAAATTATCCCAAAACTCCGTTGTATGTCCAATGCTTTCTGTCGCTAAGTGTGCAAATTCGTGTAAAACTACAAACATCATAGTATTTATATCAACTAATGAATTTTTATTTCTTAGGCATAAAATAATTTCCTCTCCTTTATTCACAGAATAACTTGTATAACCTGGTTTTTGAATACCTTCCTTAATAGCATCTGGTCTAAAATTACCTTCTAATAAAGAAACACGATTATCACCAGTTCCATAAGTTTTTTTCAAATGTTCCAATAATGTAATTAATCTTTTTTTAATTTTAGCTATTAAATCTGCAGCTTCTTTTGAATCATCTTTTATTTGAACTGTATATGCTTCGTTGTCAACATCACTAACAACCTTTACAAGTCCTTTTTCATTATTATAATGATATACTAAATAACTACATAATATTATCAATATCAATATAACTAAACCTTCGGAACCTATTTCCATTCTCTATATATTACAATAAATTAAAAATTGATTTATTTTATTTAAAAGAAAAATGATAAGATTATTTATAATGGATTTTCCACGCAGGCAACACCCCCCTCTTAATTCCAAAAATACTAATAATATTAATGATATTGATATTATAGAATTCCAAATTACTGATATTTTTGTTCCAGAGAATGATAGATATAAAGATAGAGATAATGATGAATTATATACTTTGCTGTTATTTGGTACTCGCGAAGATGGTGCTACATTTTGCGTAAATGTTGAAAAATTTTGCCCATTCTTTTATATCAAACCCCCTGAGAGCTGGGAGAATTTAAATGAAATTAGTTTTCAAGCTAAAGTAGATGAGTTCAAAGATAAACTTTTAACACAAAAATATACAGCTACTTATAAAACAAGTCAATATGAAAAAAAAATAATACCAAATAATTTAGAAAATCATTTTAAAAGTATTAGCGTGGAAAGTAAAAAGGATTTTTGGGGATTTACAAATAATAAAATATTTAAATTTTTGAAGATTGAAGTTAAATCAATGAAATTATATAATACTTTGAAATATTATTTTAAAACTCTTGAAACATCTGGATTTAAGGCTTACGAAAGTAATATTGACCCATTTTTAAAATATTTACATATTCAAGATATTAAACCGTGTAGTTGGATAAGAATTAATAAATATGATATTGGTGAAGATATTAGTAGATGTGATTACAATATTAAAACAAATCATAATAATATAGTTCCAATTGATAAAAATATAATTGCTCCCATACTCGTAACTTCTTTTGATATTGAATGTACAAGTAGCCATGGTGATTTTCCAGTCGCAAAAAAAACATATAGTAAAGTCGCACAAGATTTAGCATTAGTAGCAAAAGCCGGATATGATTGTAGTGAAGAATATATTATAAACTGGATTCAAACTATTTTTACAGATGATGTAATTATAGATGAAGAAACTGATTTAAAAATAAACAAAGTATATGCTAAAAACAAAGCAACAAAATTAACAAATGAATATATCGCAAGTATTCCTATATTATTGAAACATGATATTTCTAATATTACAAATATACTTGACAAAATTGCTTCTTCTGTCAATAATGATGATGGTGACGATGAAGATGATGATTGTAATATGACCGTTGCTGAAATAAATGCTGAAGAATTAAAATTATGTAATATTTTAGATAAATTATTATTGCCTTTAGAGGGTGATAAAATAATACAAATTGGAACAACAGTCCATTTATATGGTTCAGATAAAATAATTTATAAAAATATTGTATCATTAAATACATGTGATAATATTGAAGGGTGTGATGTTTTATCTTGTAAAACAGAGAAAGAATTATTGAACAAATGGAAGGATGTAATGAATGATTTAAACAGCGATATAATTACAGGATATAATATATTTAGTTTTGATATGCCATATATATGGGATAGAGCTAAAGAACTAAATATTATTGAAGATTTTAGTATTGGTCTAGGAAGATTAATTACAAGAAAATGCGGATTAGTTGAACAACAATTATCATCTTCAGCAATGGGGGACAATATATTAAAATATATAGATTATGATGGGATTGTATTAATTGATTTGCTAAAAGTTATGCAGAGAGAACAAAAATTGGATAGTTACAAATTAGATAATGTTGCATCAATATTTTTAGGAGATAAAAAGAATGATTTAAAACCTCAAGAAATTTTTAATAAATTTAAAGGAGATAGTAAAGATAGATGTGTAATTGCTAAATATTGTATTCAAGATTGTTGTTTAATAAATAGATTAATACATAAATTAAAAATTATTGAAAATAATATTGGCATGGGTAATGTATGTCTTGTTCCCCTTAATTTCTTATTTAGAAGAGGTCAAGGTATTAAAATATTTTCACTCATTGCTAAACAATGTATGGAAAGAAATACATTAATTCCAGTAATTAAATCATATCGTGAGAATGTTATAGATGAAGACGACGGATATGAAGGTGCCGTTGTTTTAGAACCAAAAGAAGGGATATATTTAAATGAGCCGATTGTAGTATTTGATTATGGTTCTCTATATCCATCTTCTATGATATCTCGTAATTTGTCTCACGATTGTTATTTAATTGACGAAAAATATAGAGTTAAAGATGATAATATTGAATATAAAGATATATATTATGATTTATATGAAGGTAAAGGTGATAAGAAAAAGAAGGTTGGTGAAAAGAAATGTACTTTTGTACAATATAAAGATGGTAAAAAAGGTATAATCGCAGACATTTTAAATATGCTTTTAAATAAGAGAAAGAATACAAGAAAAAAAATAGATTACCAAACTATTGTTTATGACAATAAAGAAATTAGTGGAATATGTGAAGACAAAGGAGATTATTATGATATTTTAGATATTGATACGAATAGCAAAACAAGTATTAATAAAAATATTATTATTAGCATTAAGCAAACATATAGTTCATTTGAACAAGATGTATTTGATGCTTTACAATTAGCATATAAAATTACAGCAAATTCATTATATGGACAGATAGGTGCTAAAACATCATCGATATATCTAAAAGAAATTGCGGCGTGTACTACAGCAACCGGAAGAGAAATGATTATGATGGCAAAAAAATTTGTTGAAGAAAAATATAATGCTGATGTAATTTACGGAGATACAGATTCAATATTTTGTAAGTTTCCTTTAAAAGATGATGTTGGCAATGTGGTGCAAGGTAAAGATGCGTTGCCATATGCGATTGAAATTGGAAAAACTGTTGAAAAAGAAATAGCAAAAATAATGCCAAAACCTCAAAAATTAAATTATGAAAAATCACTTTATCCTTTTATATTATTTAGTAAAAAAAGGTATGTCGGTAATTTATATGAATTTGATGTAAATAAATATAAACAAAAATCAATGGGTATTGTATTAAAAAGAAGAGATAATGCACAGATAGTTAAAAAAATATATGGTGGTGTAATAGATATTATTCTTCAAAAACAGGATTTGCAAGCATCAATAGAATTTTTACATGATGAATTAAATGATTTAGTAAATGGTAAAACATCTATAAGCGAATTAGTAATTACTAAAAATTTGAGAGCATCATATAAAGATCCTTCTAAAATTGCTCATAAAGTACTAGCCGATAGAATTGGGGCAAGAGATCCAGGAAATCGCCCAGTTATTAATGAGCGTATCCCATATGTATATATTAAAACTAATAATACATCTGGATTACAAGGAGATAGAATTGAAAATCCGGAGTTTATTATTGAAAATAATTTAACACCAGATTATTTACATTATATTACTAATCAAATAATGAAACCTTTATTACAATTATACGCATTATGTATTGACGAATTGCCCGGGTATGATAAAGATGATATTTATTGGAAGGAATTAGATTATAATCTTCAATTAAAACCTATTTATCAAGATGAAATTAAAAGAAAAAATCGAATTGACAATTTAAAGTTACAAATGGTTAAATCATTATTATTTGATAAATATATTGATATTTTGTCGGAACCTAAAAAACCACGTACACGAAAAAATAAAGAAACAGTAGCTAAAATTCAACAAACAGATAATGCTGTTATAGATATTAAACCTGAAAAAATAAAATCTAAAAATATTGATACAAGCATACCAGATAATTTATTAAAGGTTGATATTAAAATTATAAAAAACCAAAAATCTGGAAAAATTATTGCTATGGCAAAGGTTATAGAAAATAAAACAAAAATATGGAATTATCAAAATGATGATTGTTTATCAAAAGAGCAAGAAACAATTAAAATAATTAAAGAATTAATTAAAATGAAAAAAGAAAAGAATTATTTGATAAACCTTAATAATAAGGCTTTTGTAAAGAGTTATAATGAATCTTTATTATATTATAAAGAATATATTAAAAATAATAATGAAAACATACTTACAGATATATTTAAAACACAAGATACAGGTGCTTTAAAAATAATTAATAATATACAGATGTATTCTGAAATTATATTAAATAATCATATGTTTTCATTTACTTATTAAACAAATATTTAATGATACATGAAGCTTTCTCTTTACCCACTCCATCTATTTTACATAATTCTTTATTTTTATCTTCTATATCATTTAAAGCTAAGATTAGAGAAGTCATTGTTGGATATATATTTGAAATATTTTTAGCAATTATATTAGATATATGTGGTATCTGTGATAACTGCATTATATAACAAGTTTTCTCGTCAATATTATCTATTTTCTTTTTTTTTAACTTTAAATGGTCAGTATAGGTAGAATCATTAGAAGTATTATTAAATTTTTCAGGATTTTCAATAATTTTTATCGATAAAGATAATAATAATGTCGCTGTTTCATTAACATTTTTTGTAAATATTAATCTAATATTGTCTCTAAATAATATGTTTAAATATGTGCTTTGTAAAACTTTACTTTTATTATAAGTTTTAGTTGATAAAACATCATCACCTTCAATAATGTATGTTATATTTTTATTATCATAATTAGACATCATTCTGGCTTTTTGCTCTCTATATCTTCCATCGTGTATAGATGATATTAAATCATTAATCGTTTTTCTTTCAAAAATATATTCAATATTACAGTATTTTATATTTATATCACCTATATCAATATTATTTTTAACAATTTCTATTTTTTCTGTATATATATCTAAATCGCGATTTATTATATCATCATATAAATATGTTTCTCTTGAATCAATAAGAACAATTAGTTTTTCTGACATAATTACTAATATAAAACATATATTTATATAAATATTACATCATATTATAATATATAAATATGAATACATGTCCCCAATTTTTCATATGTCCTATTACTCATAATATTATGAATGAACCATATATTGATAATGAAGGAAACTCATATGAGGAAGTAGCAATAAAAAAATGGCTACTTAATAATAATACATCACCTATTACACGTAATATTTTAAATATAAGTGATTTAAAATTAAATAGGTCATTAAAAGATGCTATCCAAGCATATAAATTGGGTGGGGATATTCTAGAAGATAATATAGATAATGTAAATATCAAAGAATATCCAATATATTTAAATGAATATTCTGAAACTAATAAATACAATAAAATAGTGTCTTTAATTATAGACCCTCCCGATATTAAAGAAGAAGTGTTTAATGATATTGTTATTATAATTGATATTTCAGGTTCTATGGATTCTATTGCTTATGTAAATCAAAATGGACAACAAAACGACGTAGGATTTACTATTTTGGATATAACTAAACATTCTATTAAAACAATAATTGAAGCATCCAATTCAAACGATAGAATATCCATAGTCTCATTTTCTGATACAGCAAATGTAATAAGTTGTCTTATTAAAATGACAAAAAGTAATAAAGTATACTTGAAATCGCTTGTTAGTAATTTAAAGGCAAAAGGATGTACTAATATCTGGGCGGGTTTAAATTTAGGATTAAAACAATTTGACGAATCAAATAGAAATAAAAATGTTTTATTTATGACAGATGGAGTTCCAAGTGAACATTTATTACCCCCAAGAGGTATTATAGAATCTTTAAATAAAAATATGGAAAAATTCAAAATAAAACCATCAATTTATACTTTTGGATTCGGATATTCATTAGATACAGAATTATTAGCAAATATAGCTAATATAGGAAATGGGACATTTTCATTTATTCCAGATTCTGGTTTTGTTGGAACAATTATGATACATGCTATAGCAAATATTAAATCAATATGTGCTACAAATGCAATTATAAATATTAATACAAGTGATGGAACTACTATTAAAAAAATATATGGAGGAGATACAAAAATAAATAATATCAATTATGGAGAAACTCGTGAATTGATAGTTGTATTAGAAACTAATAAGAATGATTATAATTATAATATAAATTTAGAATATACTTTCAATAATAAGAAAACTATAGTTACAACAAATCAAATTAATTATTATAACAATATAGATAATATTATGAGATATGAATTCATCGATTTATTGAATGCGATTATTAATAAAATGCCCAATGTTGAATATTTGAAAAAAAATATAAATGAATTTATTTATAAATATAATACAAGTAAGGAATTTATTACAGATTTAAATGAACAGGTATTATTAGCAATATCATCAAATACTATTTATAATAAATGGGGTAAAAATTATATTTATTCTTTGATGTATGCGCATAAAAATAAATTATGTAATAATTTCAAAGATAAAAGTATAGCAAGATATGGAGGAACCTTATTTAAAAATTTAGTAGAAAAAATAGATGATATTTATTCTGATATGGAACCACCAATTCCATCTAATTTAAATACTATTAAAGATGTTACAGTTAGAAATGGAATTCCAAAAAACTTTGATTTTAAACAAAGTTTTAACAATGCGAGCGGTGGATGTTTTCACGAAAGTAGTACAATATTAGTTTATCCAAATATTTATAAAAAATGCAAAGACATTATAAAAGATGATTTGGTAATTACTGAAAAAGGATATTCTAAAGTATTATGTATTGTTAAAATAAAATGTCATAATAATAAATGTGAAATGGTTAGATTAAATGATGGATTGATGATAACTCCATATCATCCTATAAAAAATGATGTTTGGATCTTTCCAAATAGTATTAAAAATAGCGAAATTGTAGATTGTAATTATATGTATAATTTTATTTTAGAAAAAGAACATATTATAAATATTAACAATGTTTTATGTGCTACATTAGGACATAATATTGAAGATAATAATATTATAAAACATCATTATTATGGTACAGATGCTGTAATAAATGATTTAAAAATTTGTAAAGGGTACGACGAAGGAATAATAACTTTTATGGAGAATTGTGTTATTCGCGACAATAATAAAAATGTTATCGCATTCGACATAGCAAAAATATGCTAAATATTAATATAATAATAATAACTATTAATTTAATATCTATATTGATATATTTATTAATATTATCTTTTCTATTATTAATTGTAAATTTTTCGTTCTTACAACATTTTTGAATGTATTTTTTGTTTTCTTTTACTAAATTATTATATTTTTCTTCATATATACTTCCACAATCTATAGCATTGCAAGCATCTTTACTTCCACCACTACCCATTATTTTATTTTTTTATCTATACTATTAATTATAAAATTATATATTTTATCATTTTGAATAAACTTTTACATATTCAATATCGTATTTTCTATATAGATATGTTATTTATAACATTAAATGTAATTAAAAAATGATATATATATTTATTTATATACTTAAATATAAATGACTAGTTTAATTATTGTCGAAAGCTATACAAAAACAAAAACTATAAAAAAATATATCAATGATAGTAATTATATTGTAACATTTAGCAGTGGACATATTTATAATTTGCCTAAAGATAAATTAGGATTTAATACTGATACATGGGAAATAGAATATGTTAAAACTAATATGAAAATCATTAATAATATTCGCGAACTTGTTAAAAAATCTAAAAAAATATTTTTGGCAGCTGATCCTGATTTAGAAGGTGAAGCTATCGCAAATAACATAAAAGATAGTATTAATGATTTAATTAAAGAAAAAGAATGTTATAGAATTACATTCAATGAAATTACTAGAAATGCTATTTTAAATGCTTTAAATAATCCCCGTGATATTGATATTGATGTTGTTAAAGCACAAGAAACAAGAAGAATAGTTGACAGAATGATTGGATATAAAGTATCGCCGTTATTATGGTCTAAATTTAATATGAATCATTTAAGTGCAGGAAGAGTTCAAATAGCAGCACTTTTAATATGTATTAATCAACGTAATTCTATAATAGCTAAAGAAATCAAAACATATTGGAATGTAGAAGGGATATTTAAATTTAATAAAAAAAAAAATAGTATAAGAGCAAAATTATTAAATAATGATGACTATTTTAAATCTTACAATATTACGGATATCAATAATATTCTTAAATCTATAAATATAGAAACGGTGTGGGATATTTCTTTTAATATTAAAGAAAAATTTGAATCACCACCACCTCCTTACACGACGACAACTATGCAGCAAGATAGTTATAATAAATTTAAATATAATGCAAAAAATACAATGAAGTTAGCTCAAGATTTATATGAAAATGGATTAATAACATATTTGCGAACAGATTCAACAAATATTTCTGAAGATGCTAAGAAAAATATATTAAATTATATAAATAAAGTATATACCAAAGAATATTCTAAATATAGAACTTATAAAACTAAAATTACAAATGCTCAAGAAGCGCATGAAGCAATTAGAATAACAAATCCAAGTATAGAGAAATGTGAATTTGACGGTTGTACTTCGGGACATATTAAACTATATGATATGATAAGAAAAAGAACACTTGCTTCTCTTATGAGCGATTCTAAATATTCTGATATTATAATAATATTAAAAAACGAAAATTTAAAAGAATATATATTTAAAGCAACTAAAAGTTTCTTAACTTTTGATGGATTTACTATTTTATATAATAATAAAATAGAATGTTACAATGATTTTTTGGAATTACTAAAAAACAAATATTATTTGAAAGAATTAATTGCTATAGGAAATGTTGACGATATACCATCATTATATAATGAAGTACAATTAATAAAACAACTAGAAAAACAAGGTATAGGAAGACCATCAACATATTCAACAATTATAGATAAATTAATAGAAAAAAAATATGTAGAAATAGGACAAAATCCCCAACAAGAATATAATATTGAAACATTATATAAAAAGAATGATGAAGTAAGTGTTGAAAATAAAATAATAAATTTAGGTGGTAAACAGAAAGATTTATTAGTACCAACAGAATTGGGAATAAATATAATTAAATATATTTATGATATAATGCCTTATTTATGTGATCTTAAATTTACTTCTAAAATGGAATGCGATTTAGATAATATAATGAAATCTAAAATTAAAAAAGAAGAAATTCTATCTGGTATATATTGTAAAATAATTGATTCATTAAAAACTATTGATGTTAAAATTCCTATTAAACCTGTTAAGAAAATATATGAGACAGGTATAATCGAAACGCGATATGGTGCTTGCTATTATAATAAGGAATCAAATACATATACCAATATAGAATCTTATTTAAAATGGAAAAACATTAATATTAAACAATTAAAAGATAATGATATTAAATTTATTTCTTCATTACCAAAAAAAATAATTTATAATAATACTGAGCATTATTTAAATATTGGAAAATATGGGTTATATTTAAAAGACAACTTGGGAAAAAATATTAAATTAGAAAAAAAATTATGGAATGATTTCATAAATTAATCGTATGGAGATAATCCTTTCTTACCATTTTTATACCAATTTGATACATATTTATCATTTAAATTAGGATGTTCTATATTTTCGTGATAATCAATATCTATACAATTTTGTATATTTTTATTACATTTTTTACAATACCAAGTATTAGGAATATTATATGTAGTATATATCATTTATTATATTCATTTATTTTTTTCTTTTAATAATTTACTAAGAGTTTTATTTAAATTGTGTAATTCAAAAGCAATATTTGACATTGACGTTCCTACATTTACTCCATATTCATCACATAAATAATCACCTAAAATATTATGTAATACGGTTTCTTCACGTTCATCATCTTCATCATCTTCATCATCGTCATCATCTTCATCGTCATCGTCATCATCGTCATTATCGTCATCTTCGTCATCTTCATCATCTTCATCGTCATCTTCGTCATCTTCGTCATCATCTTCATTTTCACATTCTTCTTTATCATCATCATTTTTTTCTTTTTTTACTTTTTGTTTTTTTTCTCCATCATCGATATCTTCAGTATTAGAAACTTTAATGACAACATCTTCATTGTCATCTCCATCTTCATTTTTTTTAGGAACTTTTTTCTTAGATTTTTTACTTTTCATATTTGGGAAATTTAATTCTCCATTGTTCATACTATTTAAAAAATTCAAAAAATCTACACTTTCTAATTTTTCTTTCCCCATTTATTTATGAATAATATATTCATATTAGTTCTTATATCTTTTTTTTAATAGTATTTAATAAAGAAGATATTAAATTATAAATGAAATATATATTATATATCTTAGGATTTCTATTGGGAATATTTATATTATTATCAATAATGAGGTTTAAATATTCTCATTTTAAAGAAAATAAAGAGGTTGATAAAAATAATGAAGATTATTATAAATTAAATATTGATAGTAGTGATTTAAATAATAATATTAATAATGAAAATAATATTAATATAATAGAGCATTACCAAACAGGAAAAAATGTTAATAACAAATATAATGATGATGACTTATATAATTTAGTGAATTGTAATAAAAATATAATAATAAATTTTAAAATATCACGTTTATTAGAAAAAAAATATTTAGTAGTATTATTATCATCATATATAAAGGAAAATTATGATAGTAAAAAAAATATATGGAAACGTGATAATGTTAAATCAATACATTTTAATGGCGGTGATATTACTGTAGATGGAAAACCCGAATATATATTATCAAGATTAAATCCTCTCATAGGAGGTTATAATATTAATAATTGTACTATAAGTATTTTACCAGTATTTAAAGAATTTCCATTAGGAGCAAAATGGGAAATAATTGAAAAACCAGAAAATGATTTTATTGAAATTATAAGTACCTATAACGACTCGGTAAGATATGAAAATTTAATAAAAGAATTAAAAAAAGGCGAGAATAGATATATACCAGAAAAAATTATTGATACTTTCCCTAAAATAGAATTTAATAATTTTATAAAACTTAATAATGTTTATTATAAACCATATATTGATGATGCTAAAATTCTTAAAAACATTTCAATTTTATTTAATATTAAATTAATTAGTATCAATAATAATGATGGATATTTATTATATTTATCTAAATCTGGTGAAAAAAAAGATTTGGCGTCAATATATATTAAAATAATGAATTCTAATAACATTAAAATTAATAATATTACAGAAGAATGTAAAAATAATATTTATTGCAGTAAATTAATAAATAATATACAAGATAGTATAAATATACATAATAACTATTATGAAAATAATTCTGTGTCTAATAAAGAGTTTAATAATTTTATAGAGGAGCAATGTAATGTAATTTTAAATAAAAAAAATGCCCCAGATATAAATGAAGATTTTGAAGTTGACGAAAATGATAGCGTAAACCAAGATGTTAAAACCGAAAAACTAAATATTAAATTATGCGAATATATCAAAAATAATTTGCAGGATGAATATTATTATTATAATAATATTTATAAAAAGAATAATTATACTATACAAATAAATATTAATTCAAAAGTTTATAATATATATGATATTAATCAAGATATTTTTGAAACAGATAATACATTTATTGGTTTAATAATAAAAGATGATGAATTAACTTTTCATTTAAATAATAGCGTTTATAATTTTAATAGATTAGATAAGGAAAATATTACTCCTTCATTACCATTCATTATTAATAAAAATAAAAGCAATAATATGATATTATATAGCTTGGCTATATTTAAAGATATTATTTGTGAAGCCGATATATTATCATATAAAATGTATAATAATTATTATTTAAATGGTATAAATAATTTAGAAGAAAATAAAAATGCTTCTAATGTAAAATAATTTTTAAAAAAATACACTTAAATATAATATAAATATATCTTATTAACACAATATTTAATATGTTGAAAGCAGCAATTTACATATTAACGCAAAACAAAACAGATAGAAAAATATATTTGAAATCAACATTGTATTTTTTATTTAAAAATTTTAATTCAAAATATAAATACCCAGTAATTATTTTACATGAAGGTGATTTTGACGATGACGCAAAAAATGAAATATTGACATCTATACGTTTAGAATGTGCTAATTTAGTATCTTTTCAAGAATTAGATAAAGAAGATTTTCAAATACCAAAACATATTGATATTGATAAAATGAATAAATTAATAGATTTAAACCCGGTTCCTTATTGGAGAAATGTTAAATATAGAATAATGTGTAATTTTTGGGTAAACCATTTTTTTAAATACTGTAAACAATATGAATATGTTATGAGATTAGATGATGATAGTATAATAGAGGAACCTATTAAAATTGATTTATTTAATTTAATGAAGGAAAAAGATTTAAATTATATTTCAAACATATTACACTTAGATTGTGGAATATGTAATTATGAAATGAATGATTTTTTCTCTAATATAATTCCTGAAAAAAAAGAATTAATAAATAAAAGTTTTGCTAATGTTACTGTCTATGATAGTGATAAAAATTTTGATAGTATAAAAAAATTACACGAATTATTAAAAAATGAAAAATATACTAAAAATAGCATAGATGTTTATATGCCTGTTATGTATTATAACAATTTTTTCATTACTAAAAATTCTATATGGAATGATAGTAATATAAAAAAAATAATTAAAGAAATCGATAATAAAGGATACATTTTTTATTGTAGATGGGGTGATGCACCAATTCATACTATGATAATGAAATTATATGATAGTACTAAAATTGGAAAATACAACTTTAAATATAGTAAAAGATTGCAACGTGAATCATTTAAAGATATTAACGGCAATTATCATAGATATATGCCTGAAAAATATAATAGTGACAGTTGTTTAACTAAAAATATAAAAAAATAATTTATTATTCTATACTTTTAACAATAATTCTCATTTGTTGTAAATCAATATTTCTATTTCCTTTATTTAAACATTTATTTCTGTAAAAAATATAATTTTTATTATTTATAATATTATTACATAAATTATTGTTATTTAAAAAGAAAGGAACATGACAAAAGTGTAAATTATGATTAGTTTCTTCGGGTATATACCCTGGTTTAAATTCCCTAACAAATATACTTAAAGATACGTCGTCTATGATATCATATTTAATGATATTTTTATTATTAATTATATCAGTAATAGCATTTTTTGTAAAAATTATTGATGTTCCGTTAGAATATATTGTATTAAACCACTTATCATTGACTATACCATCACTTATAGATATCCAATTAAGATTTTTACAATAACCCCCGCCATAATATAATATAGGTTTTATAGTTAAATATTGAATTAATTTATCAAAATTAATTATAGTGCTTATATTACTTCTAACTAAATAATCGTACTCTAAATCTTTAAAAATTTCAAAAGATTTAATTGTTTTATCTAGAATTCCGGGTATAAAACTTTCTTTGCCTTTAATATTTAGAATATCATCATCTATTAAAAAATCACCATCAATATCTTCTCTAAATCTTATAAAATAAGTAAAAACGTTTTCTTTTTTTTTTTTATAAAATTCGCTCATTAACGAGTACATATTTTCATAAGAACCTTCCTCTACATTTTCCATAGATGATGATGACGAATAAATAACAATGTGTAAAATTTTCATATATAATTATTATTAAATTAATATGAATTATTTTTATATAAAAAAAATTCATAATGATATGTAAAAACTATTTAAAATCTCAACTATCACTGTCATCGCTATTACTATTATTATCGTCGCTATTACTATTATTATCGTCGCTATTATAATAAATATCACTATAATTTTTTTTTTTAATATTCATTGATTTAAATTCATTAATAATTGCGTTATCTTCTGTTTCACTATCTGTATTTTCATTATCAGAATTATTAAAATTTATATGCGTTACATCTTTGACAATACCATCATTAAGAGATGAATTATTATGATATTCGTTTTTTAATATATTAGATAATTGATCACTATCTAATATTGAAGAATGTTGATCTGGTGTTATTTTATGAACAATATCAACTTTATTATTTTGATAATCTCTTTTAGAAATTACTACAATATCACCTTTTTCAATTAAAACACGCTTATTAAATTTTCTCATAGTCCCTCTGATAACACCTATAACTTCTTGACCACTATTACATAATAAACTTACTCTACAATTTCCTAATAATTTTTTAACCAACCCGTATTCCTCACAATCGAAATTAATTTCATAGTTATTGTTTTTATTTACATTAAAATTCTTTTTTTTTTTTCGAATAGATGTTTGATACATTTTTATATTTATATATGGTTTTCTTCTTTATATTATTATATATTGATTTTGTTTGTTTATTATTATGATATATAAAGAATATTATATATATTTAATATAAATGAATGAAGAGTTGGAAAAAAAATTTTTAAATGATTCTTGGGTTTTATATTTTCACGACCCTTATGAAATTGAATGGGATACAAAGAGTTATAAATTGATAGGTAATATTTCAACAGTAGATGATTTTGTTAATTATTATAAGGCGTTTAATAATTTATTTAAAAAGGGGATGTTTTTCATTATGCGTATGGATATAATGCCTCAATATGAAGATGAATTAAATATAAACGGTGGTTGCTTTTCATTTAAAATATATCCTGATGATTTAGAACTTAAGTTTTTTAGTTTGTGTGCTAATGTTTTAGGTGAAACTATAGGAACAAGCGAAGAATATATTAATAATATTAATGGTATATCTATAAGTCCTAAGAAATTCTATTATATAGCTAGGATATGGATTAAGGATAATAAATATGCTAAAAAAGAGAATTACAACTTTGATATTCCAAAATATTCATCATTAATTTATAAAAGTCATATTTAATAAATAAGAGTACATAATTAATATTTTTTAAAAAATATTATAGTTTTTTGAAAATATTAAAATTTAAATAATTATGTACTCACTATTTTTTATTAGATATATAAAAAATTCAATTATTAATAATACAATAATATGTATACTAAAATTATAGCAAAAGGGAATCGGGTTATATTATGTAAAATGAAATTTAAGGATAAAAAATTGAACTTATTAGATTATAATTGGATATATGATAATATATTTAAATATGAATTATGCAAATATAATAAAAAATAATAATTGCAACGGAAAATAATAAAATTTTAGATATAAAAATATATATTATTTATTTTTATAAGATATTTATGATAAATAAAGTTCTGAGATTATTAAAAACATTTTTAATTTATGCGGGCATGCCATTTAGATTATTATTAATATTACTAATATTTTTAGTAGGATTATATATATTAAAATCATTAAAACAAGAAAGTGATATAACTACATGTCTTTTAATGATGGGTAAACTTATAATATATACATTATCTATGAAAGTTATAATATCAAATGAAGATTATACTAAATATATGAATTATTTATATAGTGATGAAAAATTTATTTGCTTATTTACACATCAAACATTTATTGATTCTGTAATAATTATGTCGACTTTTCCACGTTCTGGTCCTATAATGAATAAACAACCAGAGTTTAAATATATAAATTTTGACGACGATATTATTACTAAATTGGGGGGTATATTTATTGATATAAATGTGAAAGGTAATACTGTTCAGAAAATAAAAGATAATGTGGAAAATCGCAAATCAGGTTCTCCGCCTTTATTTATAGCACCAAGTGGTGGTTTATCATCACAAATACCCGGCAATATTTCAAAATTCAAAGGTAATGGAGCATTTATAAATAAAACTAAGATATTGCCAATAATAATAAAATTTGAAGACGATACACTAAATTATAATGGTGATTATGGCGAATCAATGATGCATTCATATTTAAAATTATTTTTAGTGGAAAATTACAAAATTAAAATTATTGTAGGCGATATGATAGAACCCGAAGATAAAGAATCTTATATACAATATAAGGAACGGATTTATAATATAATAAATGAACAATATAAGGATATAAATATATAATCAAACAATATTATCAAAAATGAAGGACATTAATTTAATTGTCGCATGTACTACTAATTATGGCATAGGATATAATAATAGTTTGCCTTGGAATATTCCTGAAGAATTGAAAAATTTTAAAACTATAACAACAGATGTTATTAATAAAGAAAAGAAAAATTGTATTATTATGGGAAAAAATACTTGGTATTCTTTACCCAAATCACCATTGGCTAATAGAATAAATGTTATAGTATCATCAAATGAATATGAGAAAATAAAATGTGAAATTGAAAATTTACCTGATACATTTGTTGTAAATAATTTGATAGACGCATTTAACTATGTTAATTCTAACGACAATATAGAATCGGGCTTTATAATAGGTGGTTCTAAAATATATAACGAATGTATTAAATCTCATATAGAGCGTATTAAATATGTTTATATGTCTTTGATAATAGATGAAAATTATCATTGTGATAAATTTATAGATGCTTCCGATATATATTCTAACTTCAAACTTAATAAGGACGATATTATTAAATATGATAGATATGTAACAATGAAATTTGTTAATAGCAAATACCCATATATAATAGATGAACCTCCTGATTAAATCAATAATTTACATAATAAATTTTCAATATATATAGGCTCACGACATTTATTGGTTTGCGATAACATATATTCAACTTCTTCACCTATTTTTACTATTTCCATTTTTAATAAATTTTTAGTATTATTAATATTTTTTTTAGCTATTTTTGGATATTTATAATATAGATATATATCATTATTTGTTAAATTAATAAAATCATTTATAATATCTATTATTCTAATGTTATATTGGCATAATTTATAAGAAAGGTTTCTTATTTCATTGATGTTATTTTTATTAAATGATTTTAAAAATTCTACAATAGGCGGGTAATTATATATTATAAATTCGTCTGTTATTAAATCTTTAGTAGATGGTTTTTCTTCATATTCAGTTAAAAATAAAGATTTTATAATATCGCGTGATCTTAATGTGTAAAATATGTCATTTAAAGACATATCTAAATAATTTTTATATATTTCATCTATTTCATTTAGTGTAAATAGAGGTATTCTATATATGTTATATCTACTTTTAATAGGAGCTTCAATCTTTGATATATTATGAGTACATGATATAAATATTATATTATTTGAAAATTTTTCCAATAATATTCTAAATTCATAAAAATATTTTATTAGCAAATCAATATGCTTTAATATGATTATATGCTTCGTTAGCCCTATATTTTTAGTATTTACAATATTTAATAAAAATTTAGTTAATTTATCTAAATTTTTAATATTTTCGGGGTTCATTAAATCAATTTCAATAAAATATTGATTTTCGCAATAATTTATTGTTTTTTCCCATAAATGATAATTTCTGTAAAATGATTTATTATTTGTTTTTTTCAATAAAATAATTTCAATAAATAAATCTATTGGAAAACCATTACTACAATATAATAGTATATTATTAGGTGATGTAAGTATATTATTTATTATATTATTATATTTATAATTGTTCTCTATTATTTCTGGAAATTTCTCTTGAAATTTATTCCATACACTGTCGCACATATCTTAAGATATGTTTATCCATTAAATTATTTTTATTATAATAATCTTATATATTTAAAACTCATAATATAAAGATTTAATAATTTAGATATTTAATGATGTATATTAAAATTTTTGAGTTGGACAAAGATAATCTTAGCAGTTATACGAGAGAAGATATTAAAGAAAAATATAAAAAAATTGCTTTAGAATGTCATCCAGACAAACTCTTTAATATTCAAGATGAAAATGTTAAAAATGAAAAGACAGAAAAATTTAAAAAAGCCAGCATAGCATATAAGAAGGCGATGGAACATTTTGATAATTATGGTAATTTATTCACAAAAAATTATGAGTATGATTATAATTATGATAATATGGCTGACGATTATGATAATTATAAAAATATGGACTTGAATTTTTGGAATGACATATATAATGAGTTTTTCTCAAATAAAGAGGAAATTGAAAAAACTTTTGTTGATGTAGCAAAATTTTTTTTAAAAAAAGGCATTAATAATAAAAAATATTATAATCCTTCAACATCATCAATAAAGCATAATATTACATTACCCCTTTCATATAATGATTTATATAATACTAAAAAAAAAAAATTACAGATTATACTTAAAAATATTAAGGAACCTTTTAATATAAGTATATTATGTAGCAAAGAATATCCATTATTATCAAGACAATATATAGATGATAACGGTATAGAACATGATATAGAATTGAAAATGATTTTAAAAAATAATGATAAATTTAATTACACACATAATATTCGAAAGTCTGGTTTCATTGATTTATTTACAAATATAGATATAAATTTATATGATTATATTTTAGGTTCTAATAAAAAAATAACCTATATCGATGGAAATGATATAGATTTTAAAATAAATAGTTTCGATTTAAATAATATTATATTAGAAAATAAAGGTCTTCTTGGTGGTGATTTAATTATATCTGTGAATTTAAATAATTTAGATTCATCTGATTTAAATAAATTAACAAATAAAGAGAAAATAAAATTTATAAGATATGTTGAAAAAATTTACAAAAAATGATATAAGATTAATATTATATATATAATATGTAAATAGAAAAATAATAATCTTTTATAGGGTTATTATGTATTCTGTATAGAGTACAACCAGCAATTTTCACAAAAAATCATTTAAATAATAATAATCTTTTATGGGGTTATTATGTATTCTGTATAGAGTACAACCAGCAATTTTCACAAAAAATCATTTAAATAATAATAATCTTTTACAGGGTTATTATGTATTCTGTATAGAGTACAACCAGCAATTTTCACAAAAATCATTTTGTATGTTAGTTTGTTTATTTGTTTTTTTTAATTTATATTATATATATATTATAAATGAGCTATGAAGAAAAATTATTTCCATTAATAAAACTTTGGAATAGTTTACAAAAGAAATTTAAAAAAAAGAAGGAAAAAATAAATTCCGATAATATAAAAAATAATATTTTTTTATCTTCAGCAAATAATATTTATGATATAAAAGATTTAAATAATAATATTTTTAAGAAAAATAATTCATTTAACATTAAAAGAAATTATTATGAGATTATTTAAAATTATATCTTTCACGATATTTTAAATATTGAATTCTATTTTCTTTGTTATTAATTATAAACTTATAATCACAATTTGTTGTAGGATAATATGTATTTTTATAATAATTATTATTTTGTTTTAAATCATTTTTAATATTGTTATCTTCTTTATTATTATTTAAATAATAAGTAATATTAGGACAACTTACACATCTTGATAATTTCATTCTTGTATTTTTATCAGTAATTTCAACCGCAAGAGAAACTGCAAACATTTCCATAAATAAGATAAAGTAATTCTTAAATGCCATTATTGTAATAATTATATCTATATAATTATCTATATCAATTTTTATTGTTTTCCTTAAATGTTTTGTTTTTATCATATTGAAGTAATTAATACTTTATATTCTTCTAAATTCATAATACCCATTTTATTATTACAAGTTTTACATACAGGCATTAGATTTTCCAAAGTTTCATTTCCACCCAGAGAATGTGCTATGATATGACCACATTCCATTTCTTTAAAATGTAATTTATTATTACAAGTATAGCAGAAACCTTCATCGCAAATATTCTTATTAAATTTTTTCCAAACCTTTCCTTTAAGTTCTCCGCTAATATTCTTCCTATTTTTTTTCTTATTAAGATCATTTAAGTAAGAAAATCCTACATCATCTATATTTTTTTCACTAAGCAATAAATGTAAAGAGAAATCTAACCATTCAAAATTATTATGTATTCCTAAATAGCAGGGGTTACAGTTTTCTTTTTTCGATTTATCATAACATTTTTCAAATTTATCTTTACCGTATATATTATGTAATTTATCTGATTCTAGTTCTAGAAAATTATTAACTTTTAATATAACTTCGTATAAATTTTTTATAGTTTTTTTAGAATTTTCTAATTTTTCTTTAATATTTCGCATTCTAATATTCATCCTTAACATTTTATACGAAATGTAAGGACATCGTACGTGTTCATTAATATAAGCTTTTGTAAAATTATCCATGAGCATTTGAATTAAATCTCTCTCATAATCAATTATTTTACCAATAGGTTCAATTGGAGAATGTTTATTTATTTTATTAAAATATTCTTCAACTTCTTTATAATTTTCAACGTTGTAAATTACAATAGGTACTTCAACATTATTTATATTATAGCCTTCTTTTTTTAATTGTGAAAAAACTTCTATCCTATGCTGTCCATCTAACAAATAACCTGTATTTTCGGGTTTAATAATTGCGATAGTAAAACTCTGTAAAATTGAAAATGTTTTGTATTTTTCATATTCTTCTTTTTGGTCTTTTATCATTTCTTCTATATGTTTATTGTCAATCAATCTTTGTAGTTCAGGTGTTTGATATTTATCAATAACATTTATTATTTTTTCGTTTTTTAATTCTGTACGTTTTGATAACATTTTTATATTCGTTTATTTATGTTAATATATTCTTATATATTATTGGTATAATAATTAAATATAATATTAGTATATATAGGATATGATTAAACAAACAAAGGAATCTCAATGTATTAGAAATACAGCATCATGGGCTCATGTTAAACCAAATCATAAATTTGATTCATCAAAATTTGATAAAAACGAGGTTTTGAAAGATTTACCAATTATGTCACCGAAAATCCACGCAATGTTAAATAAAATTAAGGAATTGGACAATGAAGATATGAAAATATATGGTAAACATTACAAACATGTCATATATAGCGATGTAGCTGGAACAAATGGAGCTAAAATGGTTGCTTCATCTATGATAGCTAATGATTATGTATTAATATATAATAATGGGAAAGTATCGCAAAATTTGTCAAAATCAGATAATACTTTTGGATTATTAACAACAACAACAATCAATAAAAAACCGATATCTGTAAAACAGAAAAAAAATATAATGGCTTCTATGAATGAAAGACCTGGTAATATTAACGGTGAAAAAATGCGTTTTCTAATATTGGATTCCGGTTTCAAAGAAGGAATAGATGTATACGATGTTAAATATATGCATATTTTAGAACCATTAATAACAAAAGCAGAAACAACCCAAGTAATTGGAAGAGGGACACGTTATTGTGGACAAGCTGGATTGCCATTTGTTCCCAATAAAGGTTGGATTCTAAATGTTTATAGGTATAATATTAATTATAATGATAATATGAATGTTCATGAATTATTTATCAAACATAGTAATCAAAATATAAGTGCTCTTAATTTTACCGCAGATATAGAAGATATTATGGCTGCTTCTTCAGTTGATATGCCTTTAACCGAAAATATTCACGGTGCTATATTTAAAAATAATCGATTTTATAATTTTATAAATAATTTAATAGACAATAATAATAAAAAAAGCAAATATTCCAGAAAAAAAGATTTAATCAAAGTATATAGCAAGTTAAGAGGTAAGTTATTAACAAATGAAAAAAAAATAGATTGTAAAAAAAATTGTAAAGATGTATTCGATGATTATGAAGATGCCATATCAATATTATTGACTGCCGTTATTTTTGATGTTAATAATTTAGAAGAAGAATATTTAAATAAAAAGGGTAAGAAAATAATACAGAGAAAAAATAATGATGTTCATATAAATTCTGAAAAATTAGAAAAATGTTTAATGGAAATAGAAGCTAAATCAATATTATGTGATTATCTAGATAAAAGAAAAAGTTTTTGTTATGCGGTTAATAGAATATGGCTACGCCCAATATATATGTTTAAAATATATGGTGAAAAATTATTGGAAAAATTAGAAAATTATAAAAATTCTAAAAAAATAACGAATACAAATTATTCTTATGTAATTAATTTTATTCAAAAATATAGTGGAAAAATTTCTTCAACGCAAATAAATCCGGAACCTCCTATTATAAAATTGAAATATTTAGATTTATATGACTATATTATAAAACATTATAGAACTTTCAAATGGTCTAATTTAGAAATTAAAAATAAATGTATCGATCAAAATAATGAAGGAACTGGAAATATAGAGAAAAAAACAAATAAAAATTATGATATAATAACTTTTTCTAATACTCAATCATTTGTTCAAAATTATTTTACTCCCAAATCTCCTTATAAAGGATTATTATTGTATCATAGTGTTGGTTCTGGAAAGACTTGTACTGCTATAGCAACTGCTACGAAAACTTTTGATAAAGAAAACTATACTATTCTATGGGTTACGAGACATACATTAAAGGATGATATATGGAAAAATATGTTTGAAAAAATATGTAATATTAGAATTCGCGAAATGATTGCTAATGGTTCTAATATACCAAAAAATAGATCGGAACAAATGGCTTTATTAGGTAAAAATTGGTTACAACCAATATCTTATAAACAATTTACAAATTTAATAAAAGGAAAAAATAAATATTATGCTGAAATGGTTAAAAGAAATGGTGCGGAAGACCCTTTGAAAAATACATTAGTTATTATCGACGAAGTACATAAAATTTACGGTAATACGTTAGCAAAACTTGAAAAACCCGACCCTAAAATTTTAAGTGATATGATACAAAAATCATATAGTATTTCTCAAAAAAATTCTGTAAGATTATTATTAATGTCAGCTACTCCTATAACTGAAGATCCTTTAAGTGCTATCAAAATATTAAATTTATTATTAGAGGGCGACGATAGATTTACAGAAAATTTTGAAGATTTTAAATCTTCTTATTGCAATGATAATGGATTAATAACCGATATAGGTACATTATATATTATAAATAAAATTACAGGACTAATCAGCTTTATAGATAGAGGTTCCGATATTAGTCAATTTGCATATCCTGTAATAAATGATGTAATATTAAATATAAATAATGATGAATCAACTTTAAATAATAGGAAAGGCGAAATAAATAATAGAATTATGATTTTAGATAATGTTATAAATGAATTTACAGAAAAAATTAAGAATAAAAATGAATATACACAAGGAGAATTAAAGCATTTTATTGATGAAATTAAGGAATTAAAGATGGAAAAAAAAAGTTTAGATAAAGAATTGAAAAATATTATTATTATAGAAAGAGAGCCTAAAACTGTTATAGAACATATTAATAATTGTTTTAATAAAAAAAACAAATATTAAAAATATTTAAAAAAGGATTATTATAATATAGCATGTTAAATAATGTAAATATTTCGTTTTTAGTGCGTAATTATTTATAGAACAATTTTAAAAAATCTTAATAGATATGCTATTATTATATTCTATTGTAGTTACATTAGTTTTGTTTGGAATATATCATTATTTAGAAAAAAGAAACAGTGATGACACAGATGTCAAGGAATATAACATATATAATGAATTATTAACTTTCAAAAATATTATAGTTGTTTCCATTATATTTATATTTATATTTTCATTGTTATATGTTGCTTTTGATGACGGTTCAGCATTATCTGCTTTAGGAATATTTGATAACGAATATACAAACTTAAATATATTAAATAAAAGTAATATTTTAGATAAAGATTTATTGAAAAAATGTAATGAGCCTATGAAGGCTGGTTTTGAACCATATAATAGCAATAGCTCTGCTTCTTCAGCTGCTTCTTCTTCTGCCACTTCTTCTGTTTCTTCTGATGAAGACTAATTAATAATAATTTCTGAAAAAGAGTACATAATTTTTATTTTTCTACAATTTTCTAATTTTTATAATTTTATAATATTTTAAAGATTATGTACTCTTTTTTTTTTAATTAACTGAAAAATTGATTTATTATATAATTATACATAATAATATAAAATATGAGAAAATATGAAAATACACATGCTTGCTCTGGTTATTTTTGTACCGGTTCAGGTGGTATAGCACCATTTATACCTAATTATAAAATTAATAATAAAAAAGAAAGCAAGCAATGTTTTGATAGAAAAAAACATAATGCTATTAGAGATGTATCGCATATAATTAATAATATCAATAAATATAATTAGATTATGAGTGAATTCTTTTGCTCTATTATGAATAAAAAATGATTATATGATAATATATTATACTTATCATAAACTATGAACAAGAACGAATTGTTTCCTCTCGGCATTCTCTCCCGCAATCAAATCGCTAAAGGAGAAGCCGTATTAGAAAAGATTGCTAACGCTATCAGTGAAAATGTAGACGACATAAAAAATTACGAAAGACTTTCAAGCGAGTTTTATTGTATGATTCCGCACATTAAGTTAAAGATCATCAATACACGCGAGCTTGTAAGCGAAAAAAAAGAGCTCCTTGAGAATATGAAAACATACACGAGAGATTAGACATTATTTAGAATTATATATGTGTTTTATATTTTTATATTTTTTTTAAATTATATACAGAGTTAATAAATAAAAACTAAAATAATCTTGAAGGATGATGTGGATAAAAGTTAAATAAATGAAGGATAATACTAAAATTAAGTCAAGCCATTTTTATATTTGTTCATTAGTTTCTTATATTGACTTAAAGTTATTTTATCAATATTTATTTTATCAAATTCTTTGTATATTTTACATGATTTTATATAATTTTTTTCACATAAATCTTTTG
>Ga0222713_10000958_pt1 | contig 33141 bp, 34 predicted proteins | sample C33_649DmetaG_FD_165061 | JGI IMG/M metagenome (GOLD analysis project Ga0222713, IMG submission 165061) | Estuarine water microbial communities from San Francisco Bay, California, United States - C33_649D | ecosystem: Environmental > Aquatic > Marine > Unclassified | place: USA: California... | reverse complement strand
TGTATACAGTGTATACCGTGAGGTAACTTATGGTATTGGAGAGTGGAACTTGAACAAAACAGTGGGTTGGGGATGGGATATCACCAACTTCGTATGGTGGGTAGGTATTGGTCACGCGGGTACCCTTATCTCTGCAATCTTGTTATTATTCCGTCAAGGATGGAGAACAGGTGTAAACCGTGCAGCAGAAGCAATGACCATCTTCGCCGTAATGTGTGCGGGTCAGTTCCCTATCTTCCACATGGGTCGTGTTTGGATGGCATTTTTTGTACTTCCTTACCCGAACACACGTGGCCCATTATGGGTGAATTTTAACTCACCACTTTTATGGGACGTGTTTGCGATTTCTACTTATTTCACGGTATCATTATTATTCTGGTACTCTGGTTTAATTCCAGATTTTGCAACTGTTCGTGATAGAGCTTTCACAAAATTACGTAAGCGATTATATGGCCTTGCTTCATTTGGTTGGACAGGTTCTACCAAACACTGGCAGCGTCACGAGAGTTTATCACTAGTACTTGCTGGTTTATCTACACCACTTGTATTATCGGTACACACGATTGTATCTTTTGACTTCGCAACTTCAGTAATTCCTGGTTGGCATACAACTATCTTCCCGCCGTATTTCGTTGCGGGTGCAATCTTCTCTGGTTTTGCGATGGTGCAAACCCTCATGATCATTGTACGTAAAGTATTTGCTATGGAAGATTATGTGACACTAGGTCACATCGAAGCCATGAATAAAGTAATTGTACTTACAGGATCAATTGTAGGTATCGCTTATCTAACAGAATTATTTATGGGTTGGTACTCACAAAATAAATATGAAGGCTACACTTTTTGGTATAGCCGTGCTTATTTATTTAGCCCTTATGGTTGGAGCTACTGGGGTATGATGGCTTGTAACGTATTAAGTCCTCAAATTTTCTGGTCGCGCAAGATGAGAAGAAATGTTTTTGTAACATTCTTCATGAGTATCATCGTTAACATTGGTATGTGGTTTGAGCGTTTCGTAATTATCGTAACGTCTTTATATAGAGATTATTTACCGTCTAGCTGGTCTGTGTATTACAGTCCTACTATTTGGGAAATTGGCTTCTATGCGGGAACCTTTGGATTGTTCTTTACATGTTTCTTCTTATTTGCTAAGTACTTCCCAGTAATTGCAATTGCAGAAATTAAATATGTATTAAAAACAACCGGGGATGGTTACAAAGATCAAATGAGTGCGATTGAAGCGCAACCTTTAGAAGCATTTGTTAAAGATCAAACCCATCATCACTAATCATTTACGTTGAACAAACGATAAAATAGAACACATGGCAAAAAAGAAATTTGTAGTAGGCTGTTTTGAGGATGAAGCGGTGCTTTTTCCAGCAGTTAAAAAAGTGCGTGCTGCAGGATATAAAATTCATGACGTGTACACGCCATTTGCAGTACATGGTTTAGATCATGCAATGGGCTTGAGAGAAACAAGTCTTCACACAGCAGGATTTATTTATGGTATTACAGGTACGACAACTGCCCTTAGTACCATTAGCTGGATTTTTACAAAAGATTGGCCTTTAAACATTGGTGGTAAACCACACTTTGCTTTACCAGCATGGATTCCTATCATGTTTGAGTTAACTGTTTTGTTTGCAGCAGTAGGCATGGTTTTAACCTTTTGCTACTTGTGTCAACTAGCGCCAGGTGTTAAAAAACATCATTTCCACCCACGTGCCACAGACGATTTATTTGTAATGGCTATTGAGTGTACTGATACGACCAACACAGACGACTTACAAGCTTTCTTACAAAGCAACGGCGCTATCGAATTAAGCGTTCAGGTTGCCGAAGAAGGATGGTGGTTTGGTCGTTACGATAATGAAAATATTCCTTTTCAAAATAAAGAAATTGTTGCAGCATAAAATATTGAATAGAAATCCGATGAAGAAATTATCTATCATACTCGTTCTTGCCATCACTGCGATTATTAGCAGCTGTAATGGTGTTAAGCGTGAACCAGGTTCTATCTATATGCCAGATATGGCTTATAGTCGTGCATACGAAAGTTACGCAGACCATAGTAACCTCACTGAAAAAGGAATCAACTACAACGCAATGCCTGTTGCAGGTACAATGCCACGTGGTGCTGAAATGCCTTTTCATATCGAAAAAGATGCGCCTGGTGATACCACCAATTACTATGCTTCACGCGCTGTAAAAAATCCAATCGATTCTTTATCTAAAACAGATAACGATGAGGCGGAACGTTTATACCTAATTAACTGTGGTATTTGTCATGGTAAAAATTTGGATGGCAATGGTCCATTATGGAAAAATGGAGATGGTCCTTATCCATCTGCACCAAAAAATTTAATTGCAGATCCTATTGTTTCTGTAATGCCAGAAGGACAAATGTTTTATTCTGTTACCTACGGTAAAAACTTAATGGGTGCTTATGCATCTCAGTTAAGTCGTAAGCAACGTTGGATGGTAATGAAGTATGTAAAAAACAAACAATTGGCTGCAAAAGCTGCTAAATAAAAATTTTTTAAAAGAGTAAAGATGGCTTCTATCAAAATGCAATTTGAGGTACCTGCAAAGATGAAAACTTGGTCATTGGCATTAATTGCTGTTGGTCTTGTTGCTTTGGTTACAGGTTTAGTGACCAAAGGTTTTAGTGCAGACGAACATGAGCAAACTCAGTTTTGGGGAACACTTATGTACAACAGTATTTTTTGGACCTTGGTGTGTAACGCTGCCATGTTTTTCATTGGCGTAACAACGATGGCAATGGGAGGTTTCCAACAATCATTCCGCAGGGTTCCTGAGGCAATCTCTACTATGGTGCCTATTTTTGGTGCTATTACTTTTGCTGTTTTAATGTATGTAATTTTTGGCCATAAGCACCATATCTACCACTGGTTAGATACCGAAGCGGTTGCCAATGATCCTATCTTAAAAGGAAAGGCTGGATTTTTAAATCCTGTATTCTTTGTTATCTGGACTACCCTTACGATTGGTTTGTGGAGTTTGTTTGGATGGCGCATTCGCAAACTCAATGAGCAGGCCGACGGTGAGCCAATGACTGCACAAGAGGGCGCTACTTTTATTTATAAAAACACCGTACGTGCCGCAACATTTTTAGTGTGGTTTGGTTTAACAGTTGGTTCTACCATTCCTTGGTTATGGATGATGAGTATCGATCCACATTGGTACTCTACCATGTATAGCTGGTATACATTTGCAAGTTCATTTGTGTCTGGTATGAGCTTAATTGCACTTTGGGTAATCTATTTAAAAAACAAAGGTTATTTAGAGTTAACTACACAAGAGCACTTACACGATATTGGTAAGTTTATGTTTGCGTTCTCTGTATTCTGGACGTATTTATGGTTCTCTCAGTACATGCTTATTTGGTATGCTAATATTCCTGAAGAAACCGTTTACTTCAAGCATAGAGTGCAGGGTCCATACAAAGGCATTTTCTTCTTAAATCTTATTATCAATTTCCTATGCCCATTAATTATATTAATGAAACGTTCTGCTAAAAGAAACTATACCCTAGTTGCTTTTATGGCGGTATTAATTTTATTTGGTCACTGGATCGATTTTTACCAAATGGTCATGGGTTCTTTATCTAAAGAGCACGTAACACTTGGTTGGTTAGACTTTGGTATTTTAAGTTTATTTGTGGGTCTTATGATTTTCTTTGTGAGTCGTGCGTTAGCAAGCAAGCCGCTGATTCCAAAGAGTCATCCATTCTTAAAGGAAAGTATCATACACCAAGTATAATTATTTAGACGATTAATATTAGAATCAATAAAATATTGATAGCATTATGACAATGTTTTTAACCATAGCCGTAGTAGTTCTCATTTTTGTAGTCATTTTTCAGATTGCAAAAGCGAGCGAATATGTATCTGTATTAAAAGGCGAAGAAGTAAGTCGCAAGCAAAACAATAAAATCAATGGATTTTTGATGGTTGTTTTCTTGGTGTTAGGTTTAGTGGGTGTTTGGTATTGCAACGAGTTGTTGTATGGCAAAACTTTACTAGTGCAAGACGCGGCGAGTGTGGAAGGAGCAAGAGTAGATAGTATGTTGTGGGTAACACTTGCTGTAACAGGCATCGTGTTTATTGCTACACAAGTTATCTTATTTGTTTTCGCATACAAATACCAAGAAGATACCAACCGTAAAGTGGTATTCTTTGCGCACAGCACTAAACTAGAATTAATCTGGACTGTAATTCCTGCAATTGCTTTAACCGTACTTGTAGTAATTGGTCTTCGTAACTGGTTTTTATTTACCGGCGAGCCTCCAAAAAATGCAATGGTAGTTGAAGTTACCGGAAAGCAATTTGGTTGGATTTACCGCTACCCAGGAAAAGATGGTTCTTTTGGTAAAAAATATTACAAAAATATAGACAACGCTAGCAATAGCTTAGGTCTTATTTGGGATGATGAATTAGCGCAAGACGATATCGTAATGGAACAAACCGTTTACCTTATTAAAGGTAAGCCTGTAAAGCTTGTATTAGGATCTCGTGATGTAATTCATGACGTAGGTTTATCGCATTTCAGGTTAAAAATGGATGCGGTACCTGGTATCCCTACTACCATGTGGTTTACGCCAAAGTACACGACTAAAGAAATGAAGGAGCTTACCGGCAATCCTAATTTCCAATATGAAATTTCTTGTGATCAAATGTGTGGTAACGGACACTATTCTATGAAAGGTGTTATTGAAGTAGTAGATCAAGAAGAATTTGATGCAATCATGGCTAAGCAAAAGCCTTACTACTACACTGCATTTCCTGAAAAAGATCCAAGTGCAGCACCCGCTGACACAACAGTAGTAGCAGCAGTTGTAAAAAACAATTAATTAGACAAACAAAAACGAATTAACTTTTTTAAATAAAACGGTATGAGTCACGAAGCAGTTTTACATGGAGATGCACACGGACATGATGATCACGGTCATCACGAACACCATGACACTTTCTTAACTAAATACGTATTTAGTCAAGACCATAAAATGATTGCGAAGCAATTCTTGATCACGGGTATGGTATGGGCAGTGTTAGGTGGTTTAATGAGTGTACTATTTCGTTTACAATTAGGTTATCCCGATTCAACTTTCCCTTTCCTAGAAGATCTTTTAGGTAAATGGGGTAAAGGTGGTCGTATCACTCCAGAAGCATACTATGCACTTGTTACTACACACGGTACAGTACTTGTATTCTTTGTATTAACAGCAGGTTTGTCTGGTACTTTCGCCAACTTCTTAATTCCATTACAAGTAGGTGCACGCGATATGGCATCTCCTTTTATGAATATGCTGAGCTACTGGTTTTTCTTTGCAGCTAGTATTGTGATGTTGTCTTCTATGTTTGTTGAAACTGGCCCATTTAGTGGTGGTTGGACAGCATATCCTCCATTATCTGCACTAGGTGACGCTTCACCGGGTTCTAAAACAGGTATGGATTTATGGATTGTTTCAATGGCGCTATTTGTGGTTTCTTCTTTATTAGGAGGTCTTAACTACATCGCAACCATTTTAAATATGCGTACAAAAGGTATGAGCATGACGCGTTTACCTTTAACTATTTGGGCGTTATTCTTTACTGCTGTTCTTGGGGTATTATCTTTCCCAGTATTATTTTCTGGATTTATCTTATTAATTTTTGATAGAAACTTTGGAACAAGTTTTTATTTATCAGACATATTTGTAAATGGTGTTGGTGCTTTACCAAACGAAGGTGGTTCTGCTATTTTATACCAACACTTATTCTGGTTCTTAGGTCACCCAGAGGTATACATTATCTTGTTACCTGCGATGGGTATGGTATCAGAAATTTTATCTATCAATTCACGTAAACCAATTTTTGGTTACATGGCCATGATTGGATCTTTATTTGCAATTGCTATTCTCGCATTCCTAGTTTGGGCGCACCACATGTTTGTGACGGGCTTAAATCCATTCTTAGGATCTGTGTTTGTACTATTAACATTATTAATTGCGGTTCCTTCTGCTATTAAAGTATTTAACTGGTTAACTACTTTATGGAGAGGTAATATCCGTTTCACACCAGCAATGTTATTTGCTATTGGATTTGTAAGCTTATTTATTTCTGGTGGTTTAACAGGTATTTGGTTAGGTAACTCTGCACTCGATATTCACTTACACGATACTTACTTTGTAATTGCACACTTCCATATTGTAATGGGTGTAGCTTCTATGTTTGGTATGTTTGCTGGTATCTACCACTGGTTCCCTAAGATGTATGGCAAGCAGTTAAATAACACACTTGGTTATATCCACTTCTGGGTAACTATCGCTGGTGCTTATTTAATCTTCTGGCCAATGCACTACGAAGGTTTAGCAGGTATGCCACGTCGTTACTACGATTTTAGTATTTGGGAAAGCTTCAAACAGTTTGGTGAACTAAATAAGTTTATTAGCCTTGTTTCTATGATTGTATTCATGGTTCAATTGTTATTCTTGTTTAATTTCTTCTATTCAATATTTAAAGGAAGAAAATTAACCAATCAAAATCCATGGGATGCAACAACACTTGAGTGGACAGCGCCTATTCATCCTGGTCATGGTAACTGGGTTGGTGAAATTCCTGAAGTACACCGTTGGCCTTACGATTACGGTAAAGATGGCGTAGATTTTATAGCACAAACAACACCTGTTGGAGCAGACGAAAGTCAGCACTAAAATGGACAACGAAAACAATAGTTCCGGTTCTTTTGCTAGCAAGGCTAAAGATTATTACCAGCTAATTAAATTTACGCTGAGTTTTACGGTTGTGTTTTCTTGTGTTGTTTGTTATTTACTCGCACCAAACGTAAAAGAATTTGATTGGTGGATGATTGCTATTTTGTTTCTAGCAGGGATGCTGGTTACAGGAAGTGCTAACGCCATCAATCAGGCAGTAGAAAAAGATACAGATGCTATCATGAAGCGCACGGGTTCTAGACCTGTTGCTGCTGGAAGAATGACACAACAAGAGGCCTACACCTTTGCAGTAATTGCTGGACTTTTGGGTGTTGGAATGATGTGGTACTTTTTCAATTTGTCATCGGCTCTTTTATCGGCGTTTAGTTTGTTCTTGTATGCTTTTATTTATACCCCGCTTAAAAAAATAAATTCTATTGCGGTTTTGGTGGGCGCGTTACCTGGCGCACTTCCTTGTTTGATTGGTTGGGTGGCAGGCAATGATGATTTTAGCATGGGCGGATGGATTTATTTTGGCATTCAATTTCTATGGCAGTTTCCGCACTTTTGGGCAATTGCTTGGGTGGCACATGAAGATTATAGTAAAGCAGGATTTAAGTTGTTGCCCGCAGATAAAGGACCAACTAAATTTACGGCGATACAAGGTATCATGTATTCGGTGCTTATGATTCCAGTTGGATTCTTACCCTATTACTTTGGGTACACAGGTTTTGTGAGTGCGGTTGTTGTGATGGTTTGTAATTTATTTATGGTGATGCAAAGTATCAGGTTGTACCAGCAAATGGATGTTAAGTCAGCAAGACGCGTTATGTTTAGCAGTTACATTTATTTACCCATTGTACTACTTGCATTACTCGCAGATAAAATAAAATAGTTAGTAGCAACGAATTAAAATTTATTGAGTATGTCTACAATAGCAACAAACGAGCCTCAAAGGATACATCCACACCGTTTTATAATGTGGATTGCTATCGGAAGCATTGTGATGATGTTTGCCGGTATGACCAGTGCTTACATTGTTAAAAAAAATCAAGGCAATTGGTTGGCTATCGAATTACCAACTGTATTCTGGTATTCTACTGCCGTAATTTTAGTTAGTAGTGTAACCATGTATTTGGCCAATACTGCTTTAAAGGCTGGCAAGACTTCGTTTTATAAAACCCTTATTACCATTACGGCTATTTTGGGTATTGTTTTTATTAGCATGCAGTGGGAGGGCTTTAAAGATTTAGAAACAAGGGGTATTGCGCTTATAGGGCCTCAAAGTAACTCTGCATCTTCCTTTTTGTTTGTAATTACGGGCCTTCACATGCTCCACGTGCTTGGGGGTGTAATTGCTCTAATTGTTACGTTTTTTAGGTCTTTTTGGGCGCAAGAAGGCCCAACAAACCTGGTTCCAACCCAAATTGTAGCTACTTATTGGCATTTTGTAGATGTGCTTTGGATTTATCTATTTATTTTTTACCAACTGATCGCTTAATTCAAATAAAAAGTTACCCAGAAATCGTCTTTTTTGACTGATAGCCAATATTTTTGCAACGAAATTTTTAATAAGACATGTCAACAGCAACAGTAGAAACAACAAAGTCTTGGGGTGGTGGAAAAAGCCCATTTAACGTCGAGTACGGTAAATTAATGATGTGGTATTTCCTAATGAGTGACGCCTTTACATTTGGCGCATTTCTAATCTCTTATGGTACCATTCGTTTTTCAACCAATGGATGGCCTGACCCTAACGAAGTGTTCAGAAGTTTTCCATTTGCTCCAGAAGGGGTGCATGCGCCACTTGTGTTTGTGTCTGTAATGACATTTATTTTGATTGTAAGTTCTGTAACTATGGTACTTGCTGTAAAAGCAGGACATGAAATGGATAAGAAGTCTGTTGTTAAATACATGATATGGACCATCATTGGTGGTATTGCATTTTTAAGTTGTCAGGCTTGGGAGTGGAACCATTTACACCACGAAGGTGCATGGTGGGGTCGTAATCCATTTTTAAATGCCGATGGAACTGCATCTTCAACCAACTTTACCAATTACTTTTTTACCATTACTGGTTTCCACGGATTCCACGTATTTTCTGGCGTGATTATCAATATCATCATGTTGATTATGACGCTTATGGATAAATTTGAACAACGTGGTCATTACCTAATGATCGAAAAAGCTGGATTATACTGGCACTTTGTAGATTTAGTTTGGGTATTTGTATTTACTTGCTTCTACCTAGTATAATTTATTTTTCAACAACATTAATTTAGAACCTGATGTCACATACAGCGCAACACGAAGAAAACCACGGTAATGGTGAAGTAAAAAAAGTTACCATCATTTTATCTGTATTAACCATTGTAGAATTAATACTTGGTTTTTGGATGATTGGTATCACTTCCGAAGCTTTAAGACTAGCTATTAAAGGCACGATCATTATTTTAATGATGGCCAAGGCGTTTTATATCGTTGCTTATTTCATGCACCTAAAGCATGAGTTAAAAAACCTTATCATGACCATTGTGGTGCCTTTGGGACTTTTTATTTGGTTTATCATCGCCTTCTTATATGATGGTAATTCTTTCAGAAACCTTCGTAACACATACGATCCTTATTTTAAAGAGCGTTCTACTATTAAAGTAGAAAAAAAGGCAGAAGGTCATGGTGGTGGTCATGAAGCAGGAGCAGCGCACGCCGCTGATACCACTGCACATGCAAAAGATACTGTGTCGGTAGAGAACAAAGACTAAATGAAATTGTTATCAAATAAGTAAAACCACCGACCTTTGTTTGGTGGTTTTTTTATACGAACTTCTTTACATGAATAGAAAATCAATTTTAGGTTTACTGGTTGCCCTTGGTCTTCCGCTGGCCTGTTATTTGTGGCTCAAGTCTGCAAGTGAAAACGCGGTTGATATGCCCCGCAAATACCTATTAGATACAGTGGTTACACGTGTTGAAAAGGGCAAAGAAATAACAGATAGTATTTGGCATAAAACGGCCAATATTACGCTTGTGAACCAATTAGGTGAAACGGTTAGTTTGTATGATAAGCGCTCTAAAATAATGGTGGTAGATTATGTATTTACGAGCTGTAGAAGTATTTGCCCTAAGCTTACTTTTAACATGCAAAAGTTGCAACATTCTTTTAAGCTTGGAGGTAATGTGCGCAATAAAATTGATACTGCCGTTGTTCAATTTGTTTCATTTACCGTAGACCCTGAGCGCGATTCTGTTCCGGTACTTAAAAATTACGCTGATATTTTTGGTGCCAACCACGACAACTGGTGGTTTTTAACCGGCAACAAAGACAGTATTTACAAATTTGCATTTGAAGAATTAAAAGTTGACAAATTTAGTGAAGAGCCCATCAGCCCGGACTTTGTGCATACTTCAAGGTTTGTATTACTTGATAAAGACCGCTATGTGAGAGGCTATTATAATGGGCTTGATTCAAATTCGGTGGCAAAACTTGCAAGAGATATTGGTTTATTAATGCTAGAAAAAGACAAGAAAAATAAGGGCGCTATTTTTAGACAAATACTAGACCTAGCTTGGCTTTGGTTGATTATTATATCTGCTATTATATTTTTTGTGGTATATATGCGTCAGCGCAGAAAAATTAATGGATAAAAATATTATATAAATACTATACTATGTTACAAGCATCAATTTCAAAAAACGACAAACTTGCTAAATGGCTGATTGGAATATTTTCTGTGGTGGTATTTACAGTAGTCGTGTTGCTTAGCAAATTTAAATTAGAGGTTGACCTCGGTTTCGATGTGCATATTTTTGCAAAAGTAAATGCAGTGATCAATTCAATTATTGCTGTATTACTAGTTGCTGCGCTTGTTGCTGTTAAAAATGGCAATTACCAGTTACATAAAAAAATGATGATGGCTGCACTTGTTTTATCAGTGCTTTTTTTGGTGTCTTATATAGCCCATCATTTATTAGCTGGAGAAGCAAAGTTTGGAGATACCAATCATGATGGATTATTGAGTGAAGCAGAAACTGCTGCGGTGGGTTCTTTTAGAACGCTTTATTTACTTATTTTAAGTACGCATATATTTTTAGCAGCGGTAATATTACCGTTCATTTTATTTACAGCGTATCGTGCACTCACTGCTGAGTTTGCTACACATAAAAAACTAGCAAAAATTACTTGGCCATTGTGGTTTTATGTAGCAGTAACAGGTCCAGTTGTATACTGGTTTATTGCGCCTTATTACGCATAAACCCTGGCGGCTATAAACTTAGTTCTTTAGCTGGATCCCAAAAGTGTTTGCTAAAATTTTGAATGGTTTCATCTTTTACAATTACACCTTCTTTTTCAAGTAATTCTTGCATACGCGTAGGTGTTTCAAAATGAGCCTTACCGCTTAACATGCCATTTCTATTCACCACTCTTTGTGCGGGTACTTTTGGCTTAATAAAATGTGCGCCATTTAAAGCGTAGCCAACAGGTCTTGAACTTTGCTTGCTTCCTAAATAAGCGGCAATGGCACCATAAGTCGTTACGCGCCCTTTTGGAATAAGCCTTACTACCTGATACACCAGTTCAAAAAAACTAGGGGCGTCTGCTGTTTTAATCCTGTTTGCATTTTTTAATGCAGCAGCACTGGTAGGTATTTTTTTATTGCGGTTCGCGGAATTCATGAATTTCGTTATTCAATAGCATTTGTTTGCGAGGCTCTGGTACTGCCTCGTATGCATAGGGGCAGTGTCTACAACCGTGTCCACAACAGTATCCTTTTGCAATATGATAGGCTTCTGTAAATACAAAATTCCCAGAAGGGTCTGTATAATAATCTACGTCTTTAATCAGGTTCGTGCTCACTTAATAAACTTTTTAATTGCGCGTCTAAGGCTAGCGGCAATTCTTTGTTAATGGTAAAAGATAGATAATGAATACGATTGCTGCCTGCAATGTCTAACCCCTCATAATGCGTTTTTATTTGCAATTCAGGTTTAATGTTTGCGCCTGCGTATACATTGTCCATATCCTCTAACAACGGAAGCTCAAATAAGTTGATTACAAGCTTGGTAAATTGATATAAATCTGGACTATCGGTTTTTAAATGGATGGTACCCCCGGATTTCAAAATTTGCTGGTATAAACGTAAAAATTTAGGGTGGGTAAGGCGTTTTTTAGCCTTGGAGCCCCTTAGTTGTGGATCTGGAAAAGTGATCCATATTTCATCAATTTCTTGTGGGTTAAAATAATCGGGCACCTTATCGATGAGAGACCTAATAAATGCCACGTTTTTAAGGCCCAGTTCTAGTGCATTTGTGGCACCTCTCCAAATCCGGTTACCTTTAATATCGATGCCTATAAAATTACGGTTTGGGTGCATTTTTCCTAGGCCTACCGCATATTCTCCTTTACCGCAAGCTAGTTCAAGTGTTATGGGGTTATCGTTTTTAAAAAAGCCGTTCCAACTGCCCTTGGCATTAAGGGGGTATTCAAATACGTTTTCATACCCTTTGATGGCTTCAAACCGGATTAATTTTTTCTGTCCCATGGGTGCAAAAGTAAGTCAATGCTAATATCTCTAAAAATTAATATAAATTACAATCATTAGAACATCTAAACAACGTTTTTAAAATGGCAAAGCAAAACATTTTTGATGCAATTGTAGTAGGCTCTGGAATATCTGGAGGATGGGCTGCTAAGGAGTTAACAGAAAAAGGGCTAAAAACAATTTTATTGGAAAGAGGCCGGAATGTAGAGCATATCAAAGATTATGAGGGCACCGAAAAAAATCCTTGGGATTTAGAACATCGCAATGGTACTACTCAAGAAGATAAAAAAAATTCGCCGATACAAAGTAAGTGTTACGCTTACGACGAAATTTCAAAAAAGTTTTTTGTAAACGATAATGATCATCCATACAATCCGGTAAAACCATTTGATTGGATTAGAGGCAATCATGTAGGAGGTCGTTCACTCATGTGGGGTCGTCAGAGTTACCGTTGGAGTGATTTAGATTTTGAAGCCAATGCAAAAGATGGTCATGGCACCGATTGGCCCATTCGATACAGCGATTTAGCACCATGGTATAGTTATGTAGAAAAATTTGCCGGTATTAGTGGTAATAGAGATGGGCTTTCTATGTTGCCCGATGGTGAGTTTATGCCAGCCATGGAAATGAACTGTGTAGAACAGCTTGTTGCCAGCGAATTAAAAACAAAAATGGGTCGTCCTATGATTATTGGACGTTCTGCCAATCATACTGCAAAAATTGGAACGCGTGGCCCTTGCCAATTTAGAAATAAGTGTCATCAAGGATGTCCATTTAGTGGTTATTTTAGTTCCAATGCAGCAACGCTTCCTGCGGCTTTCGCAACAGGTAATTTAACGCTTCGTCCAGATGCCATCACTACCGAAATTTTATATGATAAAGAAACAGGCCGCGCAAAAGGGGTGCGTATTGTAGACTCAAACACCAATTTGACGGAAGAGTATTATGCAAAAATTGTTTTCTTAAATGCATCTACGTTAGGTACTTCACATATTTTACTCAATTCTGTTTCGGAAGTTTTTCCTGAAGGTTTTGGAAATAGTAGTTTGCAAGTAGGACATAATTTAATGGATCATCATTATGGTGTGGGTGCTTCCGGGACTTATGAAGGATTTTTAGATAAGTATACCTATGGTCGACGTCCCAATGGAATTTATATTCCAAGGTTTAGAAATTTAGATGGCGGATCTTCGGCGGGTTATGTGCGTGGCTTTGGTTACCAAGGCGGCGCCGGAAGAGGAAGACAAGAGGGCGAAGGAATTGGCCAGGCGTTTAAAGAAAGCATTACAGAAGCAGGTAACTGGTCGATGGGTATTGGCTCATGGGGTGAGCATTTGCCTTATTATGAAAATAAAGTAACGCTTAGCAAAACCAAAAAAGACAAATGGGGCTTACCGCTACTTGATATTGATTGTGAGTTTAAAGAAAATGAAATGAAGATGCGCGTGGATATGAAAAATAGCGCGGCAGAAATGTTAGAAGCAGCCGGTATAAAAAATGTGTCTACCTACGATACCATGCCAGCACCCGGATTTTGTATTCATGAAATGGGTACGGCGCGTATGGGTAAAGATCCTAAAACATCTGTACTTAATAAGTGGAACCAAATGCACGATGCCAAAAATGTATTTATTACAGATGGTTCTTGTATGGCATCATCAGCCTGTCAAAATCCTTCATTAACCTATATGGCTATTACAGCAAGAGCTGCTGATTTTGCAGTTAGTGAATTAAAGAAAGGGAATTTATAGGTTGGTCGAGTAATTAAATACAATTATAATTTAATATATTTACACAAAACACACAATATGAATATTGATTTAAGCAAACCTGATTTGAACAAACCTGATAACAACAAGGCTGATTCAAATAATTCTAATTCAAACAAACCAGATTCAAAGCCCCAATTAACAGAGAAATATAAAGTAGATATGTTTATTGGATTAAATGCAGAGAACTTTCATCCACATGATCTAATGATTATTAAAGACAAACTTGAAAAAATGAATGATGACAAATTCTTTTTGATTCAAGGGGTGGAACTTCAGAAGCCTTCTACCATATTGTTAATTGCAATTATACTTGGATGGGAGCGTTTTTGGTTAGGTGATGTTGCATTAGGTATTTTAAAAATAGTAACATTTTATGGCTGTTTAATATGGTGGTTTATCGATATTTTTTCAGCAAAGGATAGAGCCAAAAAATACAATTTCGCTAAAATAAGTCAGGTGCTTTCAATGGCATAAATACAAATGAATAGCATGGGGAAGTATTTTACTCCATGCTATTCATTACTTATCAATTCGATTCTTTTAAAATGAAGTTTATCAATATTCCAACAAAACTTCTTGTATTCTTATACATCTTATTTCCTATTGTTTTGTTTATGGTACCATTAGATTGGTTAAATAAGCAACCTACAATTTGTCTTGTCAAAAATATTTTTGGAGTAAATTGTTTTGGATGTGGCATTACAAGAGCAGTTATTTCAGGTGTTCAATTAAATTTTACAAAAGCTTTTGAATACAATAAAATGGTCATTATTGTACTACCCATATTAATCTATGTGTGGTTTAATAACCTTAAATCTTTGATTCAAAAAAATAATAGTATTTAGAAATTTTTGGAGAAAGGTTACGGAGTGATTCTTCGAAGTACTTCCAAACAAAAAAGCCGCTCCTTTTGGAAGCGGCTTTTTTTTGCTGTAGGGGGAGGGATCGAACCTCCAGAAGGCAGTTAGCTATAACACAAAGTTCAGTGGTCGACCCTGGTCGCTTATTGCTAAGCGGCTCTATGTTACGTTTATCCCGTTATCCTCACCCTCGAGACAAGAGGGCATGTTTGCCTAATATTTCATCACCCCACAATAGATAAGAACTGTTTGTCGCTTGTTGACCATACAATATTAAAGTATTTCACCTATTACTTACAAATATTTTAATCAATTATCGTAAAGTATTGAAATAATTTAATAAATTAGCTTTAATTTAGAAATGTACTAAAAACATACCCTAATATGAACCCAAAATTGAATCTTGACAAACTGGATTTACAGATAATTCAGGAAATGATGGAAGATGCAGAAGTCTCTTACGCCGATTTGGGTAAAAAACTCTTTGTGTCGGGCGGGACTATCCATGTGCGCATCAAAAAATTAGAAGAACTGGGTGTGGTGAAAGGTAAAAAACTATCTGTCGATTTAAAAGAACTCGGTTACGACGTGATTGCATTTATTGGTATCTATCTAGAAAAAAGTTCGTTGTATGATAGTGTTGCCAAAGAATTAAAAAAAGTGCCACAAATTGTACGCTTAAATTATACGACTGGAAATTATAGCATGTTTGCAGAAATTGTTTGCAAAGACATTCAGCAGTTAAGGTATGTGTTACACGACGAGTTGCAAAAAATAAAAGGAATCGAAAGAACCGAAACATTTATTTCACTCGAAGAAAGCTTGTTTAGAAATGTGGTGGTATCACCCACCGAATAATTTATTTTTCCCGCACATTAAAGGCGTCACGTAATCCATTGCCTAATAAATTAAAGGCAAGTACTAATATCATAATGGCAATCCCTGGGGCTAATGCAAGTGCTGGATTATGCGTGATAATAAAATTGTAATTTTCTTTAATCATTAGGCCCCAGCTGGGTTGTGGCGGTTGGACACCCACGCCCAAAAAACTTAAGCCAGCCTCTATGACAATAGCAGAAGCAAAATTACTTGCCGCTATAACCAAAATGGGGCCAATGATATTTGGTAAAATATGAATAAAAATAGTACGGGTATCGGAGTAGCCTAATACCTTAGTTGCTTCAATAAATTCTCTGTTTTTAATGGCCATTACTTGACCGCGTACAAGCCTTGCAACGTTTACCCACATGGTTAATCCTACGGCTATAAACACCTGCCAAAACCCTTTTCCTAAAACAAGTGTAATGGCAAATACTAGTAATAAAGTAGGGATGCTCCAAATAACATTGATAAACCACATAATGCATTCATCTATCCAGCCTCTATAAAAACCAGCAAGGGCGCCTAGTAAAATACCAATGGTTAAGGACAATAAAACAGCAATCAGTCCAACACCAAGGCTAACCCGCACACCAATAATTAGGCGGCTTAACATATCTCTTCCAAATTTATCGGTGCCGGCGTAATAGGTTTGTGTGATAACAGGACTAATGGCTAAAAGTTTCAGCGGCATGCTACCTGGCTCTGTAATGCCTTCGTCAATATATTTTTGATAATAAATATTGCTACCCTTTATTGTATACGATGTGATGGGTATAAAAGTGTATTTGTCTTCTTCTCCACCAATAAGTTTTTGTACAAAAGATGTTTGTGGTGTTTGCCCCATTCGTTTTACTTGTAATAATTGAATGGTAAAACCAGGTTTCATACTTCCTATTTCAGGAATCATGCGGTTGGCGTTTGGCGAATGTTCGGGTGCCATAAAATAAGCGAACACCGCCATCAAAAAAGCAGCAGCAACAATATACAATGAGACACTTGCTGCTTTATTTCGGCGAAGCTTTCTAAAAAAATGATCTGGTTTTTGTTGTATTACGGTTCGGCCTTTCCATTTGTAAGAACCAAAAGTGCCAAACCAACCAGCAACCACCGTATATACAATATGAAACGGTTGCATGAACGCAAACCACCAAAGTATTTTTTGTTGTTTAAAAAACTGGGCCGATGCATACATGAACGGAAGTTCAATCATTGTTTTACAACCAATTAAAACAAGCCAGTTGATGATATTTCCTGTTTGAAAAAAACAAATGGGTAAGTATACAAGTAAGGATGCATTAACTAGATAAACCAGTAGTAGTATCCAAAATATAATTTTATCCTGATAGCCCAAAGCCTTACTAGCCCAGCGTATCCGCTGTTGAATAAATAATCCTAGTGTAGCACTTGGAGCAGTTGTAACTACGGCATTCGCTCCGAATAAGTAACCAATTTTTCCTCCAAAGGCTTTTTTCATTTTATGCATCAGTAGCATATCATCACCACTGGGTAAATGATCTATGCCACTAAATTTACCTACGCTTTCAAAAGCTTTTTTGGAGTAGCACAAATTAGCACCATTGCAAAGTGTATGCGAGCCAGATGCAACAGCCGCCGCCGTTATACCTTGTAAACTAATAAAATCTAGTACTTGAAAAATAGATAAAAAACTTCCAGTGTTTGTGTATGCTACGGGAGCTGCTACCATTACACAGTCATGTTCTTGAATGTAAGCATCGTAGCTTGCAAGCCAATTACGCATAACACTGCAATCTGCGTCTGTGGTAACTATCCAATTTCCTGTGGCCTCGTTAATGGCAATTTCTATGGCTCTTTTTTTATACGCAACTAAATTTTCATTATTGGTAAAATCTTTTAATTGGAGTAAGCGCACATTGTTATGTTGTGTAGCAATCTTCGAAACAATCAAAGCCGTTTCATCGTTGGAGTAATCATCAACCACAATAATTTCAAACAAATGTGTAGGGTAGTTTTGTGCAAGTATGCCGGCTAAACAGGATGCTATATTTTCAGCTTCGTTGCGCGCCGGAATCACAACCGAAAACTTAGTTATGGGGCTTTTTCCACTAGCTACAAATGCACGCATGCTCCAATACCCTCTTGTATACAAGGCCATCAATACGCCGTAGGCTGCAAGTAGGCAAATGGTTACTGATAAAAGCGACATGGAACAAAGAAAATCAATAATTGGGCTATTTGTTAGGCCAAGTCCTTCATTTCCATATTTTTTCTTGGTTTTCTGCAAAAAACGGCCGTACTTTGAAATAGTTGCATAACTAACTATATGTCAAACAACCAATTTAAAAGAGGCGAATTATACAGCGTTATCAATGGTATGGCATCTACCGCTGTGGCCAGACGGTTACAAAAAAACTTCAGACTTGCCGGTCTCGAAATTACCATCGAGCAGTGGAGTGTGCTCTATCATTTGTGGAAGCAAGATGGTCTAAGTCAGCAAGAATTGTGTAATCGAACATTTAGAGATAAGCCAAGTATCACCCGCTTAATTGATAATCTTGAAAAGCAAAAATTGGTGAAACGCATGCCATCTAAGGAGGATCGACGCATTAATCTCGTATGCTTAACAGAGCCGGCAAAATTATTACAAGACAAAACAATTGAACTCGCCAATCAAACGATGGATGAAGCGCTCATTGGCGTTGGAAAAAGCGACATTGAAATCGTAAAACAAGTATTTCAAAAAGTATACGATAACTTATTATAAACGTCTTTTAAAAGTATAGATATGGAAACTTCAAATCAACAACCATTACTTGGTGGTGAGTGGATCATTAAAGAAAGCACGTTAACCGCTACTTTTATTCCAGAGGAATTTAATGAAGAGCAGCAAATGGTAAAAGATATGTGTGATCAATTCATCAACACAGAAATTTTACCAATTGTAGATCGTATCGATAAGTTAGAGGCTGGTTTGATGCCATCCCTCATGGAAAAAGCCGGTGAGCAGGGGCTTTTATCTACCTCATGTCCCGAAGCATATGGCGGGCTTGGTAAAGATTTTATTACTTCTACTATTGTTAATGAAGCATTGGGTGGTGGCTATTCTTTTTCGGTGGCCATTGCAGCACATACAGGTATTGGTACACTTCCTATTTTATATTTTGGTACCGAAGATCAAAAACAAAAATACATTCCTAAGCTAGCAAGTGGTGAATGGAAGGGTGCGTACGGTTTAACAGAGCCTAATAGTGGTAGTGATGCACTCAGTGCAAAAACAACAGCAGTACTTTCTAGTGATGGACAACACTATATTTTAAATGGTCAAAAGTGCTGGATCACAAACGGTGGGTTTGCAGACGTATACACTGTGTTTGCAAAAATTGATGGCGAAAAATTTACTGGATTTATAGTAGAAAGAGGTACCGAAGGTTTTACACAAGGTCCCGAAGAACATAAAATGGGCATCAAAGGTTCTTCTACGGTGCAGTTATACTTTCAAGACTGCAAAGTGCCTGTGGGTAACGTTTTGGGCGAAATAGGCAAAGGACATGTCATTGCATTTAACGTATTAAATATTGGCCGTTTAAAATTATGTGCAGCAACACTTGGTGGTGCTAAAAGAGCAACAACGGTTAGTGTGCAGTATGCAAAAACAAGGGAACAATTTAAATTACCGATTGCAAAATTTGGAGCCATCAAACATAAAATGGCCGAGATGGCTATTAAAATGTGGGTGTGTGAAGCCGGTCTTTACCGAACTGCAAAATGGATTGATGATAAAGAGCATGCCTTACTACAAGAAGGAAAAACATTTGCACAAGCGTTATTAGGCGCTGCCGAAGAATATGCGATTGAGTGCGCGATGTTAAAAGTATTTGGTAGTGAAGTGCTAGATTTTGTAGTAGATGAAGGGGTGCAAATTCATGGTGGAAATGGATTTAGTGATGAGTATCAAATTTCAAAAGGATATAGAGATAGTAGAATCAACCGCATTTACGAAGGCACCAATGAAATCAACCGTTTACTTACCGTAGACATGGTGTTAAAGCGCGCCATGAAAGGAAAGCTTGATTTAATGACGCCAGCCATGGCGGTTCAAAAAGAACTCATGAGTATTCCAGATTTTGGTGATACCGATGATGCACCATTTGCAAAAGAACTTAAATACATCACCAACTTTAAAAAAGCAATTCTCATGGTAGCCGGTGCTGCTGTGCAAAAACTTATGATGCAGCTTGAAAAAGAGCAGGAAGTTTTGATGAATATAGCAGATATGGCCATTGAGGTATTTCATACCGAGAGTGCACTTCTTCGTATTATGAAACTTGCACAAAAAAATGGAGAAGCGGCTTCTAGCTTGCAAGCAGATATCATGCGTACATATTTATACGATGCTGCAGATAAAATTAATAAAGCAGGTAAAGATGCACTCAATAGTTTTGCAGATGGAGACGAGCTTCGCATGATGCATATTGGCCTCAAGCGTTTTACCAAAGTTGACCCCTACAATACCAAAGAGTCTCGCCGCCGAATTGCAGACAAATTGATTGCAGATGATGGTTATAAATTTTAATACATTTGCTTATGGACAATTCAATACAGGAGTTTAATGACTATCGTCAAAAAATGAATGATGTCATTTTAAGTAAAGACAATCTCGTTTTAAAACGTTTGTGGAACCTAGACACCAATACTTACGACGATGGTGCACTAGACAAAAAAACAAAGGAAATGCTTGGTTTAGTGGCAAGTATGGTGCTCAGATGCGATGATTGTATCAAATACCACCTTCAAAAATGCCATGAGCTAGGTCTTTCAACAGATGAAGTGTATGAAATATTTGCAGTAGCCAACATTGTGGGCGGAACCATTGTTATACCTCATACCCGAAGGGGTGCCGAGTTTTGGGAGGCCCTTGTAAAAGGCTAAAAATTTTACCTTCTGTATTAAATTTAGTCGGACCTTTGGTGTCAATTCACTCAAATAATACCAGATGTCAACAGATACTACTATAGAAGCTCCTATTTTAACCGCAAAAGATTTTGCCACCGACCAAGAGGTTCGTTGGTGCCCTGGTTGTGGCGATTATTCTATTTTGGCTCAGGTTCAAAAAGTGATGCCCAATATTGGTGTTCCCAAAGAAAACATTGTCATCATTAGTGGTATTGGTTGTAGTAGTCGTTTCCCTTATTATATGAATACATTTGGCATGCATTCCATTCACGGACGTGCAACGGCCATTGCAAGTGGTTTAAAAGCCACTAGACCCGAGTTAAGTGTTTGGATTGTAACTGGTGATGGAGATAGTTTGAGTATTGGTGGTAACCATACCATTCATTTATTACGTCGAAATTTTGACGTTAACATCATGATGTTTAACAACCAAATTTATGGTTTAACAAAAGGGCAGTATTCACCCACTTCCGAAGAACATAAGATCACAAAAAGTACGCCTTATGGAAGTATCGATCATCCCTTTAATCCAGCTGCATTAGCGCTTGGTGCCGATGCAAGTTTTATTGCACGTAGTATGGATCGTGATCCTAAGCACCTGCAAGCGATGCTTACACGTTCACACCAGCACAGAGGTGCTTCGTTTTTGGAAATTTACCAGAACTGCAACATCTTTAATGATGGTGCTTTTGAAATATTTACAGAAAAAGCAACCAAGCAGGAAGAAGCTTTATTTTTAGAGCACGGTAAGCCATTAATTTTTGGTGCAAACCAAAGTAAGGGGATCAAATTTGATGGATTAAAACCTGTTGTTGTAGAACTTGGCGAAGGCGCAAGTACCGATGATTTATGGATCCACGACGAGAGAGATTTTTATAAAGCACAAGTGCTAGTGCGTTTATTTGATTCGCCTAATAAACCGGACGGACATTTTCCAAGACCTTTTGGTGTTTTCTTTGAAACAGATAGAGCTTGTTACGAAGACGTAATGGCGATGCAAATCGAAGAAGTGATCGCTACAAAAGGAAAAGGCGATTTGGATAAAATGCTACGTGGCCGTGAAGTGTGGGAGATTCTATAACATGTTATTAGAGATACATCCTAACAACCCCAACCCGAGACATATAGCTACCGTGGTAGACTGCCTTAAAAGTGGTGGTGTCATTGCTTATCCTACCGATACTATTTATGGATTGGGTTGTGATATTTTCCAGCCCAAAGCCATCGAAAAAATTGCAAAAATAAAAGGCGTAGATCCAGCCAAAGCGCAATTAAGTTTTGTTTGTGCAGATCTTTCCGATTTAAGCAAATACGCTAAGTCTATTTCAACGCCACTATATAGGCTACTTAAAAATTATTTACCGGGTCCTTTTACCTTTATTTTACCAGCGAGTAAACAAGTACCCAAGCTTTTACAAAATAAAAAAAATACCATTGGCCTTCGTATACCAGATAATAATATTGCTAGTGGCATTGTTGCTGCGCTTGAGCATCCAATTTTATCAGCTTCTTTACCTGGTGAAATGGTAGAAGACTATACCGATCCTTATGTGATTCATGAAAATTTTGAAAAGCTAGTGGATATTGTTATTGATGGTGGCATTGGTGGCATGATTCCTTCTACTATTATCGATTGCACCACCGATGATTATACCGTTATTAGAGAAGGTGCGGGGGTGTGGGAAGGATAGCAAAACTTTTTCTATGGTGCTCACATAAGCCGTGAACCTCAATAGCTGCGCGGTGTAAAGCCGTTCCGTATCCTTTATTTTTATTCCATCCATACATCGGATATGCTTTGTGTAGAGTGTCCAAATATGCGTCTCTATGTGTTTTTGCTAAAATACTGGCAGCTGCAATCGACGCATATTTTCCATCGCCTTTTACAATGCAAGTGTGTGGCAATTTTTTATACGGCTTAAAACGGTTGCCATCTACAATCAAATATTTTGGCTTTTTTTTGAGTGCAGCTACTGCCAAATGCATGGCTTTAATAGAAGCCTGTAAAATATTGATCTCATCAATTTCTATGTGCGACACACTTGCAACGGCCCATGCAAGTGCTTGGGCTTCGATGATGGGTTTTAAAATTGCTCTATTTTTTTCCGTTAGTTTTTTACTATCATTTAATAGCGGATGGTAAAAATTAGGTGGCAAAATAACTGCCGCTGCAAATACCGGTCCTGCATAACAACCCCTGCCGGCTTCGTCAAGCCCTGCTTCTAATAGCGCTGTTTGATAGTTATTCAGTAACATCGTTTATTGTTTCCACAATTTGATGCAAAATAGGTAAAAAATAACACGCTTCTAATTGCTACCTTTGTATCGTATGAATTCAGTAAATCGTTCCAATAAATTAGTAGCCACCTGGCTTTTAGTGGGTGTGGTTATGACGGTCATTCAATTTGTGCTTGGTGGCGTTACGCGTTTAACAGGTAGTGGACTTTCTATTACGGAGTGGGAAGTAATTACGGGCACCCTTCCGCCACTTTCAGAGCAGGCATGGCTTATTGAATTTGAGAAATACAAACAAACGCCACAGTTTCAATTATTAAATTTTGAGTTTGATCTAGAAAATTTCAAACACATATTTTTTTGGGAATGGTTTCACCGTTTATGGGCCAGAATTATTGGACTTGTTTTTGCTGGCGGTTTTATTTGGTTTTTAGTTGCCAAGCATTTTAAAAAAGAAATGATTAAACCACTGGTGGTACTCTTTTTTTTAGGCATTATGCAAGGTGCTATTGGTTGGATTATGGTAGCGAGTGGATTAGAAGGCGACGCTGTATATGTAAAGCCTACACGCCTCGCACTGCATTTTATTTTTGCATTAGGGTTACTGTCTTATACATTTTGGTTTGCACTGCAACTGAGTGTGCCCCAAACGGCCCTTCAAATTCCTGCTGGTATGCATGAGGCGGTTAAAAAAGCAAAGAAATTTAATTTGGCAATTCTTGCCCTTCTTGTGCTACAACTCATGTATGGCGCCCTTATGGCGGGACACAAAGCTGCCATGGTTGCACCTACTTGGCCAACCATCAATGGGGACTATTTGCCTGCCAATTTATTTTCCGACCCTAACTTTTTCTTAAACTTTATAGAAAACAAAATACTCGTGCATTTTATGCACCGAGGCATCGCCTATATTTTGTTGGTGCTTGTAATTTATTGGACCGTTCAACTCTACCGAATAAATGGAAGTCCATTTTTTAACCGCATTAAAATATTCCCGATCTTACTTGTTGTCTTACAAGTACTACTTGGTATTGCAAGCTTACTCTATGCGCGCAGTATTATTCCTGGGGTGTGGGGCATTTTTGAATGGATGGCACAAGTACACCAGTTGGTGGGTATGAGTTTGCTACTAAGTTTGGTGGCTACTTATTATGTGATGCGGGCACAAACAAAGTAAAATATCCGGGCAACACTTTTATGGAAAGTGTTTGAGCAGTAGCCACGGCTTCGCCATCTATATGTAAGGGCGCAAGTTTTGGGTTGCTAATTTCTAAACTAGGCGTTTGGAAGTATACAATGTTTTTATGTTCCATGTCCTCTACAAGCTGCTGCATTTTATTATTACCACTTAATTGTTTTAAAATAGCATAAGGTAATTTCACTTTGTGCATTTTTTGTACCACAATAACATCTAGTAATCCATCATTTAGTTTAGCCTGCGGTGCAATAGTTACGTTGTTTCCAAATTGATTGCTATTGGCGATGCTAATTAAAAAAGCGTCTGTAAAAAAACCAAAGTCAGGTAGTTTTATTTCAAAACCATAGGGCTGTGCTTTAAAAAAATGAAGCAAACTTTCTTTGGTGTAATTGAATAAGCCGCGCTTTGCTTTGCGCGCAAAATTATGTGCTACTTGAGCGTCAAATCCAAGTCCACTAAGCATGCAAGAGAATGTATCATTTATGTTAAACGCATCTACGGGCATGGTATGGCCATCTATAATGACCTGTAATGCTCTTTTAATTTTTGTTGGAATACCTGCTGCTCTTGCTAGACCATTGCCGGAACCTACTGGTAAAATACCAAATCGAACGGGGAAGGAGGCAAACGCTTGCACAACTTGATTGACAGACCCGTCTCCTCCAACAATAACAATATCAGTAATTCTTTTAGCAACTATTTGTTCTTTGAGTAGGGTATAATTACCAGTTGCGTTGGTGTACTCAATCTCAAAAGAAATACCTGCTGCATCTAACTTTTGTGTCAGAAATGCAATGAGTTTTTCTTTTGTGCGCGTCCCTGAAATAGGGTTCACTAAAAATAGGAGCTTACGCTTTGTCATACTTACCATTTAATGAGCGCACTAGCCCATGTAAATCCACTTCCAAATGCCGCTAAACAAACAAGGTCCCCTTCTTTTATTAAATTTTTCTCATAGGCTTCACATAGTGCAATAGGAACAGATGCTGCAGTGGTATTTCCGTACTGCATAATATTATTATACACCTGATCGTCTCTAAGTCCTAATTTTTGTTGCACAAATTGAGCAATGCGCAAATTGGCCTGGTGTGGTATCAGCATATTTAAATCGGAAGTAGCGTAACCATTAGTTTGTAGGGCTTCAAGTATTACTTCCGGAAATTTAACGATCGCTTTTTTAAATACCGAAGGACCATCCATGAATGGAAAGTTTTCTGCGTTGTCAATCATTTTATGACTGAGAAACATTTCTCCAATAGGCGCTTCATCAAAAGTTGCATAATTGCCCCAATGATTGGCGTGTGTGCCAGGGTTGTACATGGCTAAAATTTCTGCAGCAGCACCATCACTGTGTAAGTGCGTACTTAAAATTCCTTGACCCTCACTCTTTGTTGGTTGCAACACAACAGCGCCAGCGCCATCTCCAAAAATAACAGAAACGTTACGACCTCTTGTGCTAAAATCTAGACCAAACGAATGTTTCTCACTTCCTATAACAAGTATGTTTTTGTACATACCCGTTTTAATAAATTGATCGGCAACACTCAGTGCATATACAAATCCACTGCACTGATTTCTAATATCAAGTGCACCAATTTCTTTCATACCCATCGCTCTTTGAACCAGTACGCCACAGCCCGGAAAATAATAGTCTGGAGAAAGGGTTGCAAATATGATAAAGTCAATCTCTTCGGCAGTAGTGCCTGCTCGTTCGATGGCAATTTTTGCCGCTTCCACCGCCATAGTAGTAGTGGTTTCCTCAGTACGGTGTGCGTACCTTCTTTCCTCGATACCTGTTCTTTCAACAATCCACTCGTCACTGGTTTCCATATAGGCAGTGAGGTCTTGATTGGTCACTACATGAGAAGGCAAGTATTTTCCAATACCCGCAATTTTACTACTTAGCATAGGTAACGGGTTTGAGTTGTAAAATTTGCTGCATAAAAAGAGATGTTTCTTTTTCTACTGTTACAATATCATTAGACTGAATAGGAGAGGCGAGTACATGATTGCCAGCCTCCGGAATAGCCACCATTCTTTTTAAATTGGCAGGCGTAGCTACCGCTGCAAACATTTCTTTCATGGCCGAAACTTTTACAACAGGGTCCTGATTTTTTTCATCCTTAAAATAATAGAGCGTTAGTAGCGGACATTTAATTTTATTAAAATGGCTTGGAATCATAGTGGTTTCTAATAATTCCTGTAATTCAGTAACTGCTTCTAATCTGTAATGATTGTTCCAATATTTATTGTAATTATCTGGTTTGTTTTTGATAATATTTTCTTTACCGCCAATCACCATTCTTGCAATTTGTAAACCCCATGGGTTGTTGCTTAAAAATGCACTCGGATTGTTAATAGCAATGTTGGGAGAATATAAAACGAGTCCGGCGATGTCTTCAAAATTTGACGCTAGTTCAAGTGCCACAGTGCCACCCGTAGATGTACCCATTAAAATTACTTTATCGCCTAGTTGTTTGCCAATGGCATAAGCTTCTTTTGCAGATTCCCATAAACTAGTTGCAGTCATATTTATAAGTGGATCTATGGTATCAATGCCATGTTCTGATAATCTTGCGAGGTACATATTGCACCCAAACTGCCCCGCAATATTTTTATGTACTGGGTTGCCTTCTTCCTGACTAGCACTAAATCCATGCAAATAAACAATCACATAAGGTGTTTTGGCCTTAGTACTATCATTGGCCCAAACAATACGCGCTTCATTGTCTGGTTTTACCTTATGCTTGGCTTCATTACTGGACACGTAGGCTTCTAGTGCGGCAGGTTCAGCAGGCACTTGTATTAAGTTATTGTTATAAACGGGGGCTGCGGGCTTAGGGCCTAAAAAATATACAATGGCAAGCACAGCAACGAGTGCAGCTGTAATTTTGAGGAAACGTTTCATAGGCAAATTTATAGGCGTAAATATCTTGTTTTAGCCTGATATTAGGGTAAACTAAGCGTTAATTATTGGCGTTCTAGCCCATCCTTTGCTTTTATAGGGTTTCTTAGCTTATAATCCTTACCTTTGCAGCCTTAAAAAAGCACATGGAAATAAGAAACATCGCCATTATTGCGCACGTTGACCACGGTAAAACGACCCTGGTTGATAAAATTTTACACGCAACAAAGGTGTTTAGAGACAATCAAGAAACGGGTGAACTTATCATGGATAGCAATGAGCTAGAACGTGAGCGTGGTATCACCATTCTAAGTAAAAACGCATCTGTAACTTATAACGGCGTAAAAATTAACGTTATCGACACTCCTGGTCACTCGGATTTTGGAGGTGAAGTAGAGCGTGTATTAAAAATGGCCGATGGCGTATGCTTATTAGTAGATGCTTTTGAAGGTCCAATGCCTCAAACAAGATTTGTATTACAAAAAGCGCTTCAATTAAATTTAAAGCCCATTGTAATTATCAATAAAGTAGATAAACCAAACTGTCGTCCTGACGAAGTACATGATGCAGTATTTGAATTATTCTTTAACCTTGATGCTACCGAAGAGCAATTAGATTTCCCTACTTTTTATGGTAGTGGTAAAAATGGTTGGTTCAACGATAGCTTAACGCCTTGTGAAAATATTGATCCATTACTTGATGGTATCTTAAAATATGTACCGCCACCAAATGCAAAAACAGGTGCAACACAAATGCAAATTACATCACTTGATTATTCTACATTCCTTGGCCGTATTGCCATTGGTAAAGTAGAGCGTGGTGTGATCAAAGAAGGCCAAAACGTAGTGTTGGTGCAGGCCGACGGCTCTATCAAGAAAAACAAAGTGAAAGAGCTCTATGTGTTTGAAGGAATGGGTAAGCGTAAAGTAACAGAAGTTGTTTCTGGTGATTTATGTGCTGTTGTTGGATTAGAAGAATTTAACATTGGTGATACCATTGCTGATCCTGAAACGCCAGAGGCTTTACCAATTATTAGCGTAGATGAGCCTACTATGAGTATGACATTTAGTATCAACAACTCACCATTTTTTGGTAAAGAAGGTAAGTTTGTTACTTCTCGTCACATTCGTGATCGTCTCATGAAAGAAACAGAAAAAAACTTAGCACTTCGTGTAGAAGAAACGGATAGTGCAGATAGCTTTTTAGTATACGGTCGTGGTATCTTACACTTAGGTGTACTAGTAGAAACCATGCGTAGAGAAGGTTACGAGTTAACGGTGGGTAATCCGCAGGTACTTGTAAAAGAAATCGACGGCAAAAAACACGAACCTTTTGAAATATTAGTTGTGGATGTGCCTTCTGAATATAGTGGTAAGGCTATCGACCTAGTAACACAGAAAAAAGGTGAAATGCTTGTTATGGAATCTAAGGGTGACATGCAGCATTTGGAGTTTGATATTCCTTCTAGAGGTCTTATTGGTCTTCGTTCTCAAATGTTAACCCAAACCGCTGGTGAAGCTGTAATGGCGCACCGCTTTAATGAGTATAAGCCTTGGAAAGGACCTATTCCTGGTCGTAACAACGGCGTGCTTATTGCTAAGTTTGGTGGAACAACCACTGCTTACTCAATTGATAAGTTACAGGACAGAGGACGTTTCTTTATCGAGCCAGGTGAAGAAGTTTATATCGGACAGGTATTGGCAGAGCACATTAAGCCAGGTGATTTAAATATCAACGCTGTGGAAATGAAAAAGCTTACCAACCACCGCGCAAGTGGATCTGATGATAGCGTTCGTATTACTCCAAAAACACAATTCACCCTAGAAGAGTGTATGGAATATATCCAACAAGATGAGTGTATTGAAGTAACCCCTAAATCTGTAAGAATGCGTAAAACGCATTTAGATGAAAATGACCGTAAAAACGCGTCAAGATCTAACGGGTAATCTTTAAAAGTTATATCGTAAAAAGGCCTCCGCTTGCGGAGGCCTTTTTTATGCAAAAAAATCTCGCGCAACAATCAAGTACTTCATGCTTCACTCAACTTTTACAAAATAATATTTATTTATTAAGCGTGTCCCACAACAAATCTTTCAGCGCACTTAATCCTGTGTTGGTCACAGAAGATATAAATACGTGTGGTACATTTTTTGGAAGTTCTTTTGCGATTGCTTCTTTTAATTCATCGTCAAGCATATCCGATTTACTAATCGCGATGATAAAATCTTTTTGAAGCATGTCGGGGTTGTACTGCTCTAATTCGTTGCGCAGAATATCAAATTCTTTTTTGTGGTCATTGCTATCGGCAGGGATCATAAAAAGCAAAATGGCGTTGCGCTCAATATGCCTTAAAAACCGGTGCCCTAGGCCTTTTCCTTCGGCGGCACCTTCAATAATACCCGGTAAATCGGCAATACAAAAAGAGCGTGAATCTCTATATTCCACCATGCCAAGTTGTGGCGTTAATGTCGTAAAAGCGTAGTTGGCTATTTTAGGCGTTGCAGCAGTAATCGATGATAGTAAAGTTGATTTTCCAGCATTTGGAAATCCAACAAGACCTACATCGGCAAGTACTTTTAATTCCAAATATTTATAACCTTCTGATCCTTCTTCTCCGGGTTGCGCGTGCTCTGGCACTTGGTTGGTAGGCGTTGCAAAATTGCTATTTCCAAGTCCACCTCTTCCGCCTTTTAACCAAATAATTTCCTGACCGTCGTATAAAATCTCGGCTTCAATATTGCCTGTTTCTTCGTCTTTTGCGATGGTCCCTAGTGGAACTTCAAGTATAATATCTTTTCCATCATGACCTGTGCAATTATTTTTACTGCCACCTTCACCGTGTTCGGCTAAAACGTTTTTAAAATAACGCATGTGCAGCAGCGTCCAAAGTTGCGCGTTGCCTTTTAATATAATATGGCCACCTCTTCCACCATCGCCACCATCGGGTCCACCTTTTGCCGTGAGCTTATTACGCATAAAGTGTCTAGCACCAGCGCCACCATGGCCGCTGCGACAAAAAATTCGGATGTAGTCAATAAAATTATTTCTTTCAGACACTATTTTCGTGCAACACGTATTTTGTTAGAGTACAAAGGTACAAGGTTATACGGTTAACCCGCCTACTAAAATGGTCACCATATTTTCTTCTAATGCTGCTGCCGTAATTTTTTGTTTAGAACGGTGCCAACTTTCAATGCCACTTATTGCGTGTAATAAAATAAGTACGGCTGTTGGTGCATCAATAGGTTTGATCTCTTTGTTTTTGATACCCGTTTCAATAATAGCTGCAAGACGCTTGCGGTATATGCGGCGCTGGTTTTGAAAATTAGAAAGGTATGGATCGTTCAAATGTTTCCATTCTCTATCGCTCACATATACTTCTTCATAATTATTGACCATTTCAACAATATGGAAGCGGAGAATTTTTTCAATTTTCTGAATCGCCGGTATAGGTTCCGATTCTATTTCATCTAACTTTTGTAAGAAACGGTTGGCGACACTAAAACATAGTTCGTGGAGGAGCTCCGTTTTAGATTTAATGTGATTGTATAAACTAGCTGCTTCTACACCCACCGATTCGGCGAGGTCACGCATGCTAGCTGCTTTAAAGCCCTTTTCTCTAAATAGAATAGCTGCTTTACTAACGATTACGTCTTTTCGTGTCGTATTTTTTTCTGTTTTTATCCTTGCCATATGCTTGTATTTGCGCTAACGTATGTTAGCGGTTTTTGCTAAGTTATTAGTTTTTTGTGTTAGTTTTTACAAAATGGCTTCAAAATATTGCCTTTTGCCCCCATTTGCACCTAAATAGCCTATTTTCGCACCCGTAATAAATCAAAAAATATGTCTTTAGTTGTAGTAGGTTCAATGGCGTTTGATGCCATCGAAACACCTTTTGGAAAGAGTGATAGAATTATTGGTGGCGCTGGCACTTATATTGCCTGGTGTGCTTCTAATTTTACACCAGTAAAACAAATTTCAGTAGTGGGTGGTGATTTTCCAGAATCTGAACTAGCAGCGCTTACTGCGCGTGGCGTAGATTTAGAAGGTGTTCAAATCAAAAAAGACGAAAAAACATTTTTTTGGAGTGGCCGCTACCACCTAGATATGAATTCACGCGACACGCTGGAAACACAATTAAATGTGCTTGAAAATTTTGTACCTGTTGTACCAGATAGTTATCAAGACTGCGAATTTTTGATGCTTGGTAATTTAGTGCCTAGTGTACAAAGCAGCGTGATCAAGCAATTAAAAAATCGTCCAAAGCTCATTGTCATGGATACCATGAACTTTTGGATGGAAATTATGATGGATGATTTATTGCACACTATCAGTCTTGTTGATGTGTTAATGGTGAATGATAGCGAAGCCCGTCAATTAACTGGCGAGTATAGCCTTGTAAAAGCAGCTAAAAAAATTATGGGCATGGGTCCTAAATATTTAGTGATTAAAAAAGGTGAGCACGGTGCGCTTTTATTCCATGAAGATCAAGTGTTTTTTGCACCAGCCCTTCCATTAGAAGAAGTGTTTGATCCAACAGGCGCTGGTGATACTTTTGCGGGTGGTTTTATTGGACATATCGTTCGTACCAAAGACATTTCTTTTGAAAATATGAAAACCGCGATCATTGTGGGAAGTGCCATGGCATCCTATTGTGTAGAAAAGTTTGGTACCGAGCGTTTAAGAGAAATTAGCAAAGTTGATATTAGCGACCGTATCTCTGAATTTGTGGACCTCGTAAACTTTGATATTAAGTTAGTGGTTTAATAACGATTAAAATATTTTGGCGTTGTATTCAAATGCCCCTAATTTTACATCCGAACATGAGAACATCGAAACATACAAAACGTATCCAAAAACCACTCTAACCAGGGAGGTGCTTCGTTTTGTAATGTATAAACATACGCAAGAGGCCTTCCCAAATGGGAGGGCCTCTTTTTTTAATTATAAAGAAACAAAAACAAAAAAATGAAAGTAGCAGTCGTAGGGGCAACTGGCCTGGTAGGTACAAAAATGTTACAAGTACTTGCCGAACGTAATTTTCCTGTCACCGAAATCATACCAGTAGCATCTGAAAGATCTGTTGGTAAAGAAGTACAGTTTAAAGGTAAAGCGTATAAAGTGGTTAGTATGGCAGATGGTATCGCTGCCAAACCTGCTGTTGCTATATTTTCTGCGGGCGGGAATACTTCACTGGAGTGGGCGCCTAAATATGCTGCTGCTGGCATTCGCGTGATTGACAATTCTTCGGCGTGGCGTATGGATCCTACAAAAAAATTAGTGGTACCAGAAGTGAATGCTTCTGTCTTAACACCAGATGATTATATCATTGCAAACCCCAATTGTTCTACCATTCAAATGGTAGTGGCGCTTCAACCATTGCACGAGAAATATAAAATTAAGCGTGTTGTAGTAAGTACCTACCAAAGTGTTACTGGTACTGGTAAACAAGCCGTTGATCAGCTATTTAATGAGCGCGCAGGTAAGGAAGGGGAGATGGCGTATAAGTATCAAATTGACTTAAACGTGATTCCTCAAATTGATGTTTTCTTAGATAATGGTTATACCAAAGAAGAAATGAAAATGGTGAAAGAAACATGTAAAATTATGCAGGATGACAGCATCAAAGTAACGGCTACAACCGTGCGTATTCCAGTAGTGGGTGGACACAGTGAGAGTGTAAACGTAGAGTTTGAAAACGAATATGATTTAGCAGAAGTAACGGCTTTACTTGCAGCAGCACCAGGTGTTGTGGTTCAACAAAATGACAATGAACAACTTTATCCAATGCCATTATGGGCACATGAAAAAGATGAAGTTTTTGTAGGAAGATTACGAAGAGACGAAACGCAACCTAAAACATTAAACATGTGGGTGGTTAGTGACAACTTACGTAAGGGTGCTGCTACCAATGCGGTACAAATTGCTGAATACCTTACCAGTGTTGGTATTTTAGCTTAGGCCTCCAGGGCTTCGTTTAAAAATGAAATGAGTGGTTGTAAATATTCAAATGCTTTTGTGAGCTGCGTTGCAAGGTTTTTATCTTGTAACGCAGTATCGCTAAGCGGAGCAGTAGCTACCCAACTTTTTAATTTCAGATAT
>Ga0222713_10000953_pt1 | contig 33230 bp, 29 predicted proteins | sample C33_649DmetaG_FD_165061 | JGI IMG/M metagenome (GOLD analysis project Ga0222713, IMG submission 165061) | Estuarine water microbial communities from San Francisco Bay, California, United States - C33_649D | ecosystem: Environmental > Aquatic > Marine > Unclassified | place: USA: California... | reverse complement strand
AACCGCTTTTTGGGAGCCGCCACAAGCACTTGAACGCCACGTGCGAGGGGTTCCGGTGCTGGACACCATACGAGGCGGAGTCCAGATTCCGCAACACTTCGAGAGCTGCGGCTAAATAATAGTCCGATGGAGGTTCGCGACTTCAAGCGCTCCTCAAGGGGGAAGCGCAGGTCCGCCATTACTTACCCTTGTTGACTTCGTCGACGTAGGCTTCGAGCGCCTGCGCCATCGACACAAATTTGGGCGAAGGCACGGTCACATCTACGACAAGGTTGTGCTCTTTCGCGGCGAGGTGCGTGGTGCTTCCGAATGCAGCAATGCGAGTGGCATCTTGCACGAAGTTCGGAAAGTTTTTAAACAGCGACTTAATGCCTTCAGGACTGAAGAACACGAGCATATCGTACTTCACGTCGCTGAGGTCGCTCAAGTTGGCTGCTACGGTCTGGTACATCACGGCGCGGGTCCACTTGATGTTGGCGGCAGCTAAGGCTGTCGGAACATCTGGGTTGAGGACGTCAGAGGTGGGCATCAAAAAGTGCTCACCGCGCTGCTTTTTAAGTGTGGGAATCAGGTCAGTCAGTGTAGACTTCGCTGGGTAAATCTTGCGCTTGCGGTAGGGAACAAACTTCTGAAGGTAGAAGGCCACGGCCTCTGACGTACAGAAGTACTTCCACTCCGGGTTGATCGTGACGCGCATCTCTTCGCACATGCGAAAGAAGTGGTCAATCGCATTGCGGCTCGTAAAGATGAACGACTTGAATTCGCCGAGGGCAATCTTGTCTTTGCGAAACTCTGCAGCATTCACATCCACGACCTCAATGAAGGGTCGAAAGTCTAATTTGAGCTTGTGCTTTTCGCCAAGTAAGAGGTAGGGGTTGTTCCCTGCCTGGGGCTCCGGTTGGGAGACCAAGATGCTCTTTACTTTACGTTTGCGCTCAGGTAATTGTGAATCCATAACCACGGTATCGCTTCCAGCGCGCAAAGGTAGGCAATTCTGAAGTACAAAGGCCCGGGTCCGCGGTTTATATAAATGATTGCGGCGCGCAACACAGAGGTAACATAGAGCACGCCAAATGCTGATACTAAGATTATTAGGCTAAGTTGGGGCTGCGGGCCGCTGCCTGTGAGGCGCCACCACGCGTAGGGGACCACGAGAAGTACCAAGAAGGGCATGAGCATGCTTCGAAACTGATGGTAGGCCTGGTGGATGCGTACGGCGTTCCAGATGCTCCCGGCGACTGCGTGCAGGATCCATGGCGCGAGGAGTACAAGCCCCGAATATGCGGGTTGAAGTCCGGCTGCGGCATAGAGAATTCCGACTGCAGCGAGTGATGTAGCGATGCTCACCCATGGGCCAAGTGCAGCAGGTAAGCCGTCGGACCAAAGTTGAATGCCGAGCCGACTCATGCGTCGGCGTCCTTGTGCGTTGGGAGTCCAGAGCACCGCAATGAGCGCGAGGCCGGCTACGGCGATGGCGTACCACCACCAGGGAAGGAATTCAATGGGTTCTCCGTACACAGCGCGAAGGTACTTCGGTCAGGGGAGGCAAAAAAAAGCCCGGCCGACGGGCCGGGCTTAAACTCGGTTCACGAGAATTATTTTGCGAGGACGGTTACAGTGTTGGCCGATACCTCAACCACTCCGCCTTCAATTTCAACGTACTCGGTGCCTTTGGCTCCGTCAATTTTCACACGTCCTGCTGATAAAGCAGCCATGATGGGCGCGTGGTCCGTCAAAATTTGAAACAAACCTTCGGTTCCGGGAAGCTGCACTGCAGTTGCCGTACCCGAGTAAAGCTTGCGCTCTGGAGAAATGATGTCGACCGTCAGTGCCATGTGGGGTGTGATTTAAGCTTCTGCAAGCATTTTCTCACCGGCAGCAATTGCCTCTTCAATCGAACCTTTGAGGTTGAAGGCAGCCTCAGGGTACTTGTCGAGTTCGCCGTCCATGATCATCGTAAAGCCTTTGATGGTCTCTTTGATGTCTACGAACACCCCTGGGATGCCCGTGAACTGCTCTGCAACGTGGAATGGCTGCGACAGGAAGCGCTGTACGCGACGTGCACGGTGTACCACCATTTTGTCGTCTTCAGAAAGCTCTTCCATACCTAAGATGGCGATGATGTCCTGCAGCTCTTTGTAGCGCTGAAGGAGCTCTTTAACGCGCTGGGCACATCCGTAGTGCTCGTCACCCACAACCTCAGGGGTCAAGATGCGCGAGGTTGAGTCAAGGGGGTCAACGGCAGGGTAGATGCCCAATTCCGCAATCTTACGAGAAAGTACGGTCGTAGCGTCCAAGTGAGCGAACGTTGTAGCTGGAGCAGGGTCAGTCAAGTCGTCAGCAGGTACGTATACCGCCTGTACCGAGGTGATTGATCCAGACTTCGTAGAGGTGATGCGCTCTTGCATGGTTCCCATCTCGGTAGCGAGCGTGGGCTGGTAACCTACAGCAGAAGGCATACGACCAAGAAGAGCCGACACTTCAGAACCAGCTTGGGTAAAGCGGAAGATGTTGTCGACAAAGAAGAGGATGTCCTTTCCTTGGCCGCTTCCTTCGCCGTCGCGGTAGTATTCTGCAAGTGTCAAACCTGAAAGGGCTACACGGGCACGTGCACCGGGAGGCTCGTTCATCTGGCCAAACACGAAGGTTGCCTTAGATTCTTTGATCTCTTCCATGTTCACCTTGCTGAGGTCCCACGATCCGCTCTCCATAGAGTGGATGAAGTCCTCACCGTAGCGGATGATGCCCGCCTCGATCATTTCACGAAGTAGGTCGTTTCCTTCACGGGTACGCTCACCTACACCGGCGAATACCGAAAGACCACCGTGGCCCTTGGCAATGTTGTTGATGAGCTCTTGAATCAGTACAGTCTTACCAACACCGGCACCACCAAACAAACCAATTTTACCACCCTTAGCGTAGGGCTCAATGAGGTCAATAACCTTGATGCCGGTCAAGAGAACTTCGGTTGCCGTTGAAAGGTCCTCGAACTTGGGAGCTTCACGGTGAATCGAAAGACCGCCATTTGACATGTCCATCGATCCGAGGCCGTCGATGTCGGCTCCGACTACGTTGAATACGCGTCCGCGGATTTGGTCACCCGTGGGCATAGCAATCGACTTGCCCAATGCGATGACCTCTTGACCGCGGGTGAATCCGTCGGTAGAGTCCATCGAAACGGCCCGCACGGTGTCTTCACCGATGTGCTGTTGGGTTTCAAGGATGACCTGTTGGCCATTGGGGCGCGTTACCATTAACGCGTCGTAGATTTTGGGAAGGGCCTGTGCGTCTTCGAAGTAGACGTCTACTACCGGCCCAATGACCTGGGCAATTTTTCCTTTTGCGTTCGCCATGGTTGTGCGGAATGGAGTGATTCTGAATTCGGGTGCAAAGGTACGACCTAGGCGGCTTGCTTCCCTAGGGCCCTAAAGCAATAAAAATGAAAAAGTGCGGTAAATGGCCAAAGTATAATATTTAGCCCGATTAGGGCTCCGCTTAAACCGGATAGCAGTACCCAAATGATCAGCGCGGGGAACAGCTTCGCGAAGTGAGGGCGCGCCACTTGAACCGACCAACGAAAGGCACGAACTACGTTCATATTGTGGTACACAAGTGCGAATGGCGCCATCCAAAGCATCGCTGTAAGCCCAAGCGTGAAGAGGACAAGGGCGGCCAACCCAAATGCAGAGGCCGACCAATTGATTTCTTGAAGCATCGCCTGCGAAAAAGCGGCGGGATCCGATTCATGCGTTTGAGCCAGGATCATTAGTTCGTCGCCGTAGAGTGCTGAAAGTGAGATTCCGAGAAGCGTCGAAAGAAAGAGGAAGAGTACGAACATCATTCCGCCAAGTGCCGCCGTGCGGGGCCAGGCGGAGAGCGCCAGGCGAAGGGCTTGAGTGAAGCGAAGTCCGGGTTCGGCTTCGGCAAGCGTCCCAAGGCCGACGTACAGCATCGGAAGCACAAACAGCCCCGCAACCGTCGATAGGATCGGATGAATAAGTCCGAGAAGGTTGAGGGCCAGCGCAATGGCTCCGGTGGACGCGAAGGGGTAGGGGTTTCGGCGAAAGGCGGCCGCCGCAAGGCTGAGGGCGTGGAGCGTCATAGCGCGAAGTTCGGAAATATCTTTGCCCCTGACCTTCAGTACGTGCAGATTTACCACCAGCTTTCGGATTTTGTTGCGAGCGGCCCTACTGTGGTCACGCTCGGAACCTTTGACGGCGTCCACCTCGGGCACCAAAAACTGGTGGCGCGGGCCGTGGCCAAGGCGCGCGAGTTGGGCGGAACCGCAGTGTTGCTCACCTTAGAGCCCCACCCGCGCAAGCTGATTCATCCGGATTTTGTGCTGTCGCGCCTGACCCTGCCCACGGAGCGGGCCGAGTTGCTGGCGGCCGCGGGGCTCGATGCCTTGGTAGAGCACCCGTTCACCGCCGAGTTTGCCCAGACATCTTCGTTGGATTTTGTGCGCCGCGACCTGGTGGGCCACCTCGGCATGCGCCACCTCATCGTCGGCTACGACCACCGATTTGGCCGCAACCGCGAGGGCGATTTTGCGCAGCTCCAGGAGTATTCTCAGGTGTTTGATTTTGGACTCGAGCAAATTGAGGCCGTTTCGGCGGGCGCGCAGGTGCTGTCGTCCACCAAAATTCGCGCGGCCGTGGCCGAGGGCCGAGTGCGCGACGCGGCTCTGGCTTTGGGTCGTCCCCACTTTGTGCGCGGCGAAGTCGTCGCGGGGCGCGGAATCGGCCGTGGTCTCGGCTACCGCACCGCCAATGTGGGCGGAATCCACCCCGACAAGGCCATGCCTTCGTTTGGGGTGTATGCCGTAGAGCTTGATTTTTGCGACGCCGAGGGCCCCCGGGGCCTCGCAGGCGTTGCCAACTACGGAGTACGCCCGAGTTTTGGTTCTGGTTCAGAACCTGTTCTCGAAGTGCACTTGCTCGACGTCGAAGCCCAGGGCTACGGACGCCCTGTCGAAGTGCGGTTCATAGACTTCATTCGTGCGGAGCAAACGTTTGAAACGCCTCAAGCGCTTCAAGCGCAAATTGCGCGCGATGTGGAGAGGGCTCGAGCTGTGCTCGAGTAACTAGTTGCCAGTTGCTGGTTTTTTCTAGGGTTAACGTGGATTGCTCCTTCGTTAGGGGTCCATATACAACTAGGGATTCTCTGAGTACCTGAAGCGCTTTTTGTGGCAGGATTCGAATAATCCGAACGGACGAAGTTGAGCTCGAATAATAGATCCAATGCTGACCGACTGCGAAGCGCCACGGAACTTGATGGACCGAGTCGTCATTCGACGAGGTAGCGCTTTTTTAAATAGGTCATCGCCTCGTCGACCGTACCCAACGAAATCAACGGAGTCTTCTCACCCACTTTGAGGGCTTGGATCATTTCAGAGTGTTCGTCGTTTGGGGGCGTGGTTAACGTAGGAGAATTCATATTCTGAATGTACAAAAATGCTGCGGAAGAGCAATTGATGATAGGGCGCTCGCGACGTTGCTAGCTACTCGTTATTCGTTTCTTGTTGGCCGCCGGGCAAGCCAGTTACGAGAAACAAGGTACCAGTGATCGAGCCAACGAGCCAATCTCAGCAATCCTTGCGAGCTAACGGGCGTACAGCGCCCTTACCGCCGCTTTTTCTTCGCCGAGGTCGTGTTTGGACCCTTGCGGTGGCCTTTGCCGCCACCTTTGCCTGAGGGTTTGCCGGAATTGCCGGAGCGTCCGCCAAATCCGGTGCTGCCCGACGAACTTCCGCCCGAGCGGCGCGGAGACCCCCAGCGGCTTCCGGCTTCAGCGGGTCGGGTTTCGTCGAACTGACCGCGGGTGGGCGTTGAAGATCGGCCCGAGGGGCGCTCGGAATGGCGTCCACCAAAGGTTCCGCCCGAATCGCGCGAAGACGCCACGCCAAAGTCGATGGTCTTGCGCACCACGTCGACCTCTTTGACCACGATGCGCAGCGGATCGCCAAGGCGAAATTCCTTGCCCCAGCGCTCGCCGACCAAGCAATGGCGCTCGGAATCGACGCTGTAGTAGTCGTCGCGGAACTCGCGCAGGCGCACCAGACCCTCGCAGGCGGTTTCGGGAACCTCCACAAACACGCCCCAGTCGGTGACGCCCGAGATGATTCCGTCGAACTGCTCGCCCACAAACTGCTCCATGTAGACGGCCTGCATGTACTTGATCGACGAGCGTTCGGCGTCGGCGGCGTTTTGCTCGCGCTGCGAACTGTGCTGGCAGAGTTCCTCGAGCGGGTCGGCCTTGGGCGACGGCTTGCCGTCGAGCGTATCCTGCAAGAGGCGGTGCACCATCATGTCGGGGTAGCGGCGAATCGGCGACGTAAAGTGGGTGTAGTCGTCGAATGCGAGGCCGTAGTGCCCCACGTTTTGCGTGCTGTACACGGCTTTGGCCATGGTACGCACAGTAAGCGTTTCAAGCATGTTGGCCTCGGGCGTCCCCTTGACTTGGCGCAGTAGGTCGTTGATCGAGCGGCGCACGTTGCCGGGGCTGTCAACCTGCATTTGGTATCCGAGCGGACGTACAAATTGACTCAGTGAAATCAGCTTATCGGGGTCGGGTTGGTCGTGGATGCGGTAGACCATAGTGCGCGGAGCCTGCTTGGTGCGCGCATTCGGCTTCTTGCCGCCGGCGAACGTAGCCACCTCGCGGTTGGCGAGCAGCATGAATTCTTCGATGAGCTTGTTCGAGTCCTTGGCTTCTTTGACGTAGGCTCCGATGGGCTGGTTGTTGGCGTCGAGGCGGAACTTCACCTCGGCCCGGTCAAACGCGATGGCGCCGTCGTCCATGCGTTGGGCGCGCAGGGCCTTGGCCATGCGGTCCATAAGGCGCAATTCAGTCGCAATCGGGTCGTCGTCGCCCTCGAGCACCGCCTGGGCCTCTTCGTAGGCGAATCGGCGGTCGGAATGGATCACCGTGCGCCCAAACCAGCGGTCGTGCACGGTTCCGGACTCGTCCATCGCAAAAATGGCCGAGAACGTGAACTTGTCTTCGCGCGGACGCAGCGAACAAACTTGGTTCGAAAGGATTTCGGGCAGCATCGGCACCACGCGGTCCACGAGGTAGACAGAGGTTGCACGCTCCACGGCTTCTTGCTCGAGCAGGCTTCCGGGCCGCACGTAGTAGGTCACGTCGGCGATGTGCACACCCACTTCCCATAGTCCGTTTTCGAGCGGACGGATGCTGAGTGCGTCGTCAAAGTCCTTGGCGTCGACCGGGTCGATCGTGAAGGTCAGCGTAGTGCGCATGTCGCGGCGCTTGGCGATTTCGAGCGGATCCAAAACCAGTGGAATCCGCGCGGCCTCGGCCTCTACCTCGGCGGGGAAGTTCCAAGGCAGCCCAAATTCCTCCATGATGGCGTGAATCTCGGTTTCGTGCTCGCCGCGCTCCCCGAGGATTTCGACCACCTTGCCCACCGGAGCGCGCTCGGCGTCGGTCCATTCAACAAATTCGAGCACCACCATTTGGCCGGCTTCGGCACCGCCCAGCTGGGATTTGGGCACAAAAAAGTCCCGGCCCACCTTGCGACCGTCGGTCAGAATAAAGGCGCCTTGGGCGTGGGGCTGCACCTCGCCCACATAGCGGCTGCGGGCGCGGCGCACCACGTCGACGACTTCGCCCTCAAATTTTTTGCCCGCCTTTTGCGGGTAGACCAGTACCTTAACCTGGTCGCCCCCGAAGGAACAGCCAGCGCTGCCCTGGCGCACGTACACGTCGTCGAGTCCGGGTCCGCGCACCACGTAGGCGGCACCGCTAGACGTGAATTCGATGGTTCCGGTCGCGTAGGCCAGCTCCATTTTGAGACGGAACCCGTCGCCATCTGCCTCAATTTGGTTGGTGCGACTCAAAATTTCGAGTGCGCTGGCGACGAGCGTCTTGCCGGTCCGTTCGTTCATACCCGTTTCAAACGCCAAGTCGGCGGCCGAGAGCTTGCGCCCGGGGCGCTTCTGAAAAAAACGAAGCAGGCGGTTGGCCAGCGAAACCGCGTCCATCGAGCGGTGGGCCTTGTTAATCTTGGGTCCTTTTTTGGGCATCTATGCGGAATTCTTTGCTATTTATCTCAGCGTCTGAGTAAAGGTCGCACAATTTTAAGAGGGCGGTGCAACCTTTGCGTTACGGTGAGCATCTTTTTTACGGATTCCGCCCCCAACTAGTGGAAGCATGGTACGCACACATTCAAGGTGCCCTACAAGGCCGCCTGGATGCGCAGCGCGCACTCTATGAGGCGCTTGCGCCACGTGTGCTCTATACGTGCCGACGCTACTTTAGCCACGAGGCGGACGCCGAGGACGCAATGATTCGCACGATGACCACAATGTTTCAGCAACTCCCCACGATTCGTGAGGCCAAGGCCCTACCGGCTTGGCTGCGCCGCACGGCCGTGAACGAGTGCCTCATGGAGCTTCGCCGCCGCAAGGTGGAGTGGGTGGGTGCCGACGCATTGCCCGACTCAGGGTCTTCGGCCACCGATTCGCTGCACGACCGCGAGGCGCTCATGGAGCTCTTGTGCCAGTTGCCCGACGGTTACCGTACGGTGTTCAATTTGTACGCCCTCGAGGGCTACAGCCACGCCGAGATTGCCGAGCAGCTCGGAATCTCTGAAGCCACCAGCAAGTCCCAATTGAGCCGCGCCCGCCAGTGGCTGCAGCGCCGGCTCGCCAATTTTGATCTGCAATGAGTACGCACAAGGTAGACGAGTTGTTTCGCAAAGCCCTTGGCGAGGGCCAAGCTACTCCGCGCCCCGAGGCCTGGGCGCGTGTCGCCGAGGGCTTGCCCAAGGCACCCATCCAGGCCAAGCGCCGCACCCTGTGGTGGCCCTACGCCGCCGCGGCATCGGTCGCCATCGCCGCGGTAGGAACGTGGTGGATTCAGGCTCCGCGTCAGCAATCTGCTGGTAACCAGTCACTAGTTTCCAGCAACCAGCAACCAGTAACGAGCAACCAGCAACCAGTAACGATCAACCGGTCACCAGTAGCCAGCAACCAGCAACCAGTCGCTAGTCGCCAGTTACTCGTAAATAGTAACCAGTCGCCAGAAGCTAACAGCCAGGTTCTAGTTGCCCGTTATTCAAAGGATTTCGCTCGTTTTGACGTGGCATTTCTGCCCCGAATGGAAGCTGACGTCCTCGATGAGTCGGTTCCGCTGCTCAAGCGCCGTGCGGTGGTCGCGGTTCAGACTCCGGCACCAGGGGTTCCGCGCCCCCGATACCTGCAGTTAGCGGCCAACGTTCAGAATGTGTGGACCGCCGTCCAAGAATACCGCGAGGCCGAGGTGCCTGCGGAAGTAACCGTTGAAGTACACTTGCCAGCGCCCGTGCTTCAGCGCATCAATCAAACCAAAATGCTGGCTTCTAATTTGAATCAATCATGGTCAACACTACAATCAAGGCGTTCACGCTAAGCGCCATTTTCGCCCTTTCGGGTGCGAAACTTTGGGCCCAAGATGCGCCGCCTGCGCCGCCGGTTCCGACCGAAGCCCCAACCGCCGACTCCAACGCGACCCGTGCCGCCCGCATGAGCACCGAGATCGCTGCGGCGATCAGCGAGTACAGCAAAGACATGGCTGCGCTGCAAAAGCAGATCGCAGACAAGGACATCTCAAAAGAGGACGCCGAACGCCGCCGCAAGGAGCTGTCAAAGCGCCTTGAGGACCGTCTAGAAGCTATTGAGGAGATGGCGGAGGCCTGGGCAGACAACCTCGAGGAGTCGATTGAGAACCTAGAGCTCAACTTGGGTGAAAACCTGAAACTGAACATTGAGCCCTCCGCGCCTCGGAAAAAGAAAATCAAGAAGAAAATCGATGGGTTAGTGGTTTTGATTGGAACGAACACATTGATGAACACAGCATCTGCGGATTACTCCTCAACAAACGGGTATGAAGGAAGCTGGAATCCCGAGGGAACTTTTTCTTCAACGTTTGGTGTTTATGATATTGATCAGCGTCGCATGGGTACGTCACCGTTTTGGATTCGGACAGGGTTTGGAGCGACCATCTACAGCTACAATTTTGGTCAATCGCTGTTGCAGTTTAGTCCACCAACAGGAGCACAGTTTGAATTGGTAAGTTCAAATGTTGAGCTACGCCGGTCAACCCTATCGATGACTTACGTTGAGATTCCGTTGGCGCTTGTAATTAACCCGTCCCGACGAGGTAAAGGCCTAACGGCTTCTGCTGGTGTCTTTACGGGAATTCGAGTAGGAGGGTCACGTCAAGTTGTGTACCGTTCTAGAGGTATGGGTAGGGTTTCTGAGACCACGACTGGAAACTTTTACGGTAGTTTATTCAGTTATGGTCTTCAGGCGGAGCTTGGGTACCGCAGGTATACGGTAGGTGTTCGCCAGAATTTCAACGAGCCGTTCAATTCGGCGGTCTTGCCGGCAAACATTTCTTCGGATTCACAGCCGAATTTCTACAACGCTTCCGTCTTTGCCACGGTGCGTCTTTTTTAGGTTCTAGGTTAAGGCAGGCCTAAACAAGCGCCCTACAGCTTTGGCTGTGGGGCGTTTTTGCTTTATAGGCGCATCATGGGCCCAAATAAAAACCCCGGGCGCGAGCCCGGGGTTTTTTCATTGCGGTGAAGCGAAGCTTACATCACGCCCTGGTCGAGCATGGCGTCGGCAACCTTGACGAATCCGGCGAGGTTGGCACCCTTGACGTAGTCAATCGTACCGTCTTCGCGGGCACCGTACTTCACGCATGAAGCGTGGATGCTCTTCATGATTCCGTGAAGGCGCTGGTCGACCTCTTCGCGGCTCCATGAGAGGCGCAGAGAGTTCTGACTCATTTCGAGTCCAGAGGTCGAAACACCACCGGCGTTCGAAGCCTTACCTGGGCTGAACAGGATGCGTGCGGCGGCAAACGCCTCAATCGCTTCAGGAGTAGAAGGCATGTTGGCGCCTTCGGCCACACACTTCACGCCGTGGGCGATCAGGGCCTTGGCGTCGTCTCCGTTCAGCTCGTTTTGGGTTGCACACGGCATTGCGATGTCGCAGGCTACGCCCCACGGAGTCTTGCCCGCAACGAACGTCGCCGACGGGTACTTCTTGAGGTAGTCGCTGATGCGTCCGCGCTCTACATTTTTGATGTGCATCACGTGGGCCAGCTTCTCGGCGTTGATTCCGTCGTTGTCGAGGATGTAGCCCGAAGAGTCCGAAAGTGTCAGCACAATAGCACCGAGCTCTGTCGCCTTCTCGGCGGCGTACTGGGCCACGTTACCTGAACCTGAAACGACCACTTTTTTGCCCTTGAAGTCGTCGCCCTTGGTGGCGAGCATCTCTTGAGCGAAGTACACGGTTCCGTACCCAGTCGCCTCAGGGCGAATAAGTGAACCGCCCCAGTTGAGGCCCTTGCCGGTCAAGACGCCGGTGAATTCGTTGCGAATGCGCTTGTACTGGCCAAACATGTAGCCGATCTCGCGTCCGCCTACGCCGATGTCGCCCGCAGGAACGTCAGTGTCGGCACCAATGTGGCGCGAAAGCTCCGTCATAAAGGCCTGGCAAAAACGCATTACTTCGTTGTCGGACTTGCCCTTGGGGTCAAAGTCAGAACCGCCCTTGCCGCCGCCCATGGGCAACGTGGTGAGCGAGTTTTTGAATATTTGCTCAAATCCGAGAAACTTCAGTACCGATAGGTTTACCGTCGGGTGAAAGCGCAGGCCGCCCTTGTAGGGTCCGATGGCGCTGTTGAATTCTACGCGGTAGCCGCGGTTTACGTGCACGTTTCCGGCATCGTCAGTCCATGAAACACGGAACATGATGGTGCGCTCGGGCTCTGTAATGCGCTCGAGGATGCGGGCTTTTTTGTACTTGGGGTTCTCTTCGATGAACGGAATGACCGATTCAGCCACTTCGTGCACCGCTTGAATGAACTCAGGCTCAGCGCCGTTGCGGGCTTTTGCCCAATCCATGAACGCCGAAATTTCAGCTTGGTACTTAGGATTCATAAAGGGTGTATTTATCCGGCAAATGTATGCCGAAATTTGTCCCATGATTGAAGATCCGAATCCGCAGCGCACTCCCTTATCTGAATTGGGTGAATTTGGTTTAATTGAGCGACTTACCGCTGACCTCATCCCCGTTCAGGCGTCCACTGTGCTGGGCGTGGGCGACGACGCCGCAGTGCTTCGCCCTGAAGCTGAGCACGATCTTTTGGTCAGTACCGACCTTCTCGTAGAGGGCGTCCACTTTGATTTGGCCTACGTGCCGCTTCAGCACCTTGGATACAAGGCTGCGGTGGTCAACTTCAGCGACATCTATGCTATGGGCGGAACCCCAACGCAGTTGACCGTCGGCCTCGCGGTGAGCAGCCGCTACCCGGTCGAGGCCTTGGACGAACTCTACACCGGAATCCGCCGTGCCTGCATTCAGTACGGTGTGGATTTGGTCGGAGGTGACACGACGTCGAGCCCCAGCGGCCTCACGCTGGCCGTTACCGCACTCGGTACGGTGGTTCGCGGCGGAGCCATTCGGCGCAGCGGAGCCCAAGCGACCGACCTTATTGTGGTGTCGGGTGACTTGGGCGGAGCCTACATCGGCCTGCAAGTCCTCGAGCGCGAAAAGGCGACCTATTTGGCCAACCCCAACCTTCAGCCCGACCTCAGCGAGTACCAGTACCCCATTGAACGCCAGCTCAAGCCTGAGGCCCGCAAAGACATTGTCGAACTGCTCAAAGAACTCGACGTCACACCCACCAGCATGATGGATGTCAGCGACGGCCTGTCGAGCGAACTGCTGCACCTCACCAAAGCCAGTGGCCTCGGGTGTGTGGTGTTTGAGGACAAGCTTCCGATTGACCCCGCGGTGCTTCGCACCTGTGAAGAGTTCGGAATTCATCCCGTAACCGCCGTGATGAACGGCGGTGAGGACTACGAACTCGTGTTTACGGTCGCCCTTGAGGACTACGATAAGATCAAAGCAAACCCCAACATCACGCCAATTGGCCACATGACTGCCTCGGCTGGCGCCTACCTTGTCAACCAAGGCGGAACCCACGTTTCGCTCACCGCCCAGGGCTGGAAGGCTTTCAGCGCTTGATTTCGCGTAGAAATTAGTCTGCAAAAAGAAAGCCCGAGGCTCACGCCCCGGGCTTTTGCGTTGAATCGGTTCACTTACTTAATGAACGTCACCTCTTGCGTAAAGGTCTGCGAACCGAGGTCCGGGTCGTTGATGACCTGTACGTTGCGCAAGCGCAGGCTGGTTTCGAAGAAGCTCAGAATTTCGTAGCCCGTCTTTTCGCCGTTTTCGGTGATGTACAGCGAGTCTGCCGTAACTCCGCCGCCGTCGACGGCGTACCAAGTTCCGCTGATGGTGTCCTGAATGTCAGTTCCAAATGATCCAAGGCCTGGAGCCGTGATCAGCGCGCGCACATCCATGTTCCAGTAAACGGTTTGGGTTTCGTCTTCGTTAATGGCCAAATCCATAGTGTTATTCGGGCGAATTAGCGAATCGGTAATACTGATCGGAAGCGCGCCAAGGGGCGTGCTAATCGTGCCCGAAAGGCTGAGGTCACTGAGGTTCCAGGTTCCGGCCAAACGCTCGTCAAGGGTCGGATCTTTTTTGCACGATGCCAGCGCAGCTACGGCCGCTACGGCGAGAAAAATATTCTTAGTCATAAAGGATAGAGTTAGTTCTGCAGCAAGGGGCAAAGCCCATGCCATGTACCCGTTGCGTTAGGCAGTGATTGAAGCTTTGAGGTATTCGCGGTTCATGCGGGCAATGTTCTCAATCGAAATGCCTTTCGGGCACTCGACTTCGCATGCGCCGGTGTTAGTGCAGTTGCCGAAGCCCTCTAGGTCCATTTGCTGCACCATGTTGCGCACGCGGTCGGTGGCCTCCACTTGGCCTTGCGGAAGCAGGGCAAACTGGCTCACCTTGGCGCTCACAAAGAGCATTGCCGATGCGTTTTTGCAGGTAGCGACGCAGGCTCCGCAGCCAATGCACGTGGCGGCGTCAAATGCGGCGTCGGCGTCGTGCTTCTCGATCGGAGTCGCGTTGGCGTCGGGCAGGTTGCCCATCGTGTTGACCGAAATGTATCCGCCAGCTTGAATGACGCGGTCGAATGCGCTGCGGTCGACCATCAGGTCGCGAACCACCGGGAATGCCTTGGCGCGCCATGGCTCTACGGTAATTGTGTCTCCGTCCTTGAACTTGCGCATGTGCAGCTGGCAGGTGGTCACGCCGCGGTCGGGCCCGTGGGCTTCGCCGTTGATGAACATAGAACACATGCCGCAAATTCCCTCGCGGCAGTCGTGGTCAAACACGACAGATTCGGTGCCCTTTGAAATGAGTTGCTCGTTGAGCACGTCCATCATTTCAAGAAAGGACATGTCGGGCGAAATTTCAGAAACCTGGTAGGTTTCAAACTTGCCGGCATCTTGGGCGCTCTTTTGGCGCCATACTTTGAGCGTGAGGTTCATTACTTGTACGAGCGGGTTACGAGTTTAACGTTATCAAACACAAGGTCTTCTTTGTGCAGCGTGGCTTTGCCGGGGTCGTTGTCGGTGAACTCCCACGCTGAAACAAAAGCGAACTCCTCGTCTTGGCGAAGGGCTTCGCCTTCTTCAGACTGGTACTCTTCGCGAAAGTGGCCACCGCAGGATTCGTTGCGCGTTAGGGCATCAAGGGCCATGAGTTCAGCAAGTTCCATGAAGTCGGCGACGCGGTTGGCCTTGTCGAGCTCGGGGTTCATTTCAAACATTCCGCCGAGGACTTTGACGTCGCGGTAGAATTCCTCGCGCAGGGCGCGGATTTCTTCGATGGCCGTCTTAAGTCCAGATTCACTGCGGGCCATACCAATTTTGTCCCACACAATCTTGCCGAGTCGGCGGTGGAACACCTCGACTGGAGTTGAACCGTTGGCATTGAGGAATCCCTCGAGTCGCGCTTTTGCAGCGGCTTCAGCCTCGGCAAACTCGGGCAAGTCGGTCGAAATGCTTCCGGTGCGAATGTCGTCGGCCAAGAAGGTTCCGACCGTGTACGGAAGCACGAAGTAGCCGTCGGCCAAGCCCTGCATGAGGGCTGAGGCACCGAGGCGGTTGGCGCCGTGGTCTGAGAAGTTGGCTTCTCCCGCGACAAAAAGTCCGGGAACCGTCGACATCAAGTTGTAGTCCACCCAAAGTCCGCCCATGGTGTAGTGGACGGCGGGGTAGATCTTCATCGGGGTCACGTACGGATTCTCGTCGGTGATCTTCTCGTACATCTGAAAGAGGTTGCCGTACTTCGATTCCACGACCTTGGTTCCCATGGCGCGGATTTCGGCCTCAGAAGCGTTGGTCATGTTCTTGAGGTTGGCCTGCTCTTGACCGTAGCGCATGATGGCGGCTGAAAAGTCGAGGTACACGGCCTCGCCGGTCTTGTTGACTCCGTAGCCGGCGTCGCAACGCTCCTTGGCGGCGCGTGAGGCGACGTCCCGCGGAACCAGGTTACCAAAGGCCGGGTAGCGGCGCTCGAGGTAGTAGTCGCGCTGCTCTTCGGTTAAGTCGGTGGCTTTTAGACGGCCTTCGCGGATCGCTTTGGCGTCCTCGAGGCTTGCCGGAACCCAGATGCGTCCGTCGTTGCGCAGGGACTCTGACATGAGCGTGAGCTTGGACTGCGATTCACCACTTACCGGAATGCAGGTGGGGTGAATTTGCGTGAAGCACGGGTTCGCAAAGAAGGCGCCTTTTTTGTGGGCCTTCCAGGCCGCGGTCACGTTGGAGCCCATGGCGTTGGTGCTCAAGTAGAACACGTTGCCGTAGCCACCCGAAGCGATAATCACGGCGTGGGCGCTGTGGCGCTCCAGCTCACCGGTGACCAGGTTGCGGGCAATGATTCCGCGTGCTTTGCCGTCGACCACGACGAGGTCCACCATCTCGTGGCGGGCGTACATTTTCACGCGGCCCTTGGCAACTTGGCGCTCGAGGGCCGAGTAGGCTCCGAGCAGCAGCTGCTGGCCCGTCTGACCCTTGGCATAGAAGGTGCGGCTCACCTGAACACCACCGAACGAGCGGTTGTCGAGCAGGCCGCCGTAGTCGCGGGCAAAAGGAACGCCTTGGGCCACGCACTGGTCGATGATGCTGGCCGACACTTCAGCGAGGCGGTGCACGTTCGCCTCGCGACTGCGGTAGTCGCCACCCTTCACGGTGTCGTAAAACAAACGGAACACCGAGTCGCCGTCGTTTTGGTAGTTTTTGGCGGCGTTGATTCCACCCTGAGCAGCGATGGAGTGTGCGCGGCGCGGCGAATCCTGGAAGCAAAACGCCTTGACGTTGTAGCCGAGCTCAGCGAGCGAGGCGGCGGCCGACGATCCGGCGAGGCCGGTTCCGACTACGATGATGTCAATGCGGCGCTTGTTTGCGGGGCTTACGAGCGGAATCGTGCCTTTGTGCTTGGTCCACTTTTCAGAAATGGGCCCCTCGGGAATGCGGGAATTCAATTTGCTAGACATGCTGTAACAAGCTTAAACGTTGGGCGAAATCAGTACGTACAAGGGAATCAGTGCGAAGGCTCCGCACACGACCACGGCAAAGGCGCGGCCTACGAACTGAACGATCGGCGTGTAGGTCGGGTGGGTCCAGCCCATGGTCTGAAAGGCCGACTGGAATCCGTGCCAGAGGTGAAAGCCAAGGGCGATCATTGCAATCACATAGAAAGCCGTGTACCAAACCTGATCAAATGCAGTTACGGTAAGGGTAAACAAATCCTTATTGCCGTTGGCGTCGAGGCCGAGTTCGCCAAAATGCATCTCGTACCAGAAGCTCTTCATGTGCACCAAGATGAACAGCAAGGTGAAGATTCCGAGCAGCGCCATGTTGCGCGAAGCCCAACCGGCGTTGGCTGCGCCGTTGTACGAACCGTAGTTGACAGGACGGGCCGCCATATTCTGCCGAGCCAGGACGATGCCGTCGACCGCGTGAAGCACAATTGACGCGTAGAGCAGGTAGCTCACAATTTTAATGGGCGGAAAGCTGGTCATGAACGCCGCGTAGGCATTGAAGTCTTCGCCGGTTCCGAAAATTATGCTCAGGTTGCCCAAAAGGTGGATCACCAGAAAAGTGATCAAAAAGAGGCCCGTGAGGGCCATCCAGTACTTGCGGGCCAGTGAGGTCCCAAACAATCCGCGTTGCGATGCCATATTCAAAGTGACTTTTGTTGCTCAAAGGTAGGGGCCAAACGGCCTCGTACGCATCCATAACAGCACAAGCCGTACCTTCGTTCGCATGCGCTACGAACCCCTTAAATCGGACCTCTACGCCCGCCACCGGGCGCAATTCACGGCTACGTTAAAGCCTCAATCTGTCGCTTTTTTTAACTCCAGCGACATTTACCCCACTTCGGCAGACGGAAGCTTCCCGTTCAAGCAGGCCACCGACATCCTATGGCTGAGCGGTGTGGACCAAGAAGAGTCCATCCTCGTGCTTTTTCCGGACGCCCCCAAGCCCGAGCAGCGCGAGATGCTGTTTTTGGTCGAAACCAACGACCTCATCGCCCGCTGGGAAGGCGCCAAGCTGTCTAAGGACGAGGCCCGCGCCTTGACCGGAATCCAAAGCATCCATTGGCTGAGCGATTTCGAGCGCATCCTGCGCGACGTCATGGCCCATGCCCACCACGTCTACTTGCTGGGCCACGAGCACATTCGCCGAAATAACCCAGTCGAAACCCGCGAAGACCGCTTTGGGGCCGACCTGCGCCGCCGGTTTCCGAACCACGAGTACGAGCGTTCCGCGCCGGCCATGAACGCGCTGCGGGCCGTCAAAGACCCCGAAGAGGTCGAAATCATGCAGGTGGCCGCCGACATCACGGCCGCTGGCTACGACCGCGTGATGCGCTTCCTCAAGCCCGGCGTGTGGGAGTTCGAGCTCGAGGCAGAATTCCTCCACGAGTTTGTGCGCCGCCGCTCGCACGGATTTGCCTACACGCCGATTATCGGTTCGGGCGCCAACGCCTGTGTGCTGCACTACATCACCAACGACGCCCAGGTTCACGACGGCGACGTGGTGCTGTTTGACGTCGGAGCCGTGTACGGCAACTACGCCTGCGACGTGACGCGCTGTTTTCCCGCCAACGGACGCTTCACGCCCCGCCAGCGCCAGGTATACGAAGCGGTGCTCCGCGTCGAAAAGGCCGCGATGAACCTGCTCAAGCCCGGCGTGCGCCTGCCCGACTACCACGTGCAGGTCGGCGAGCTGATGACCGAAGAGCTGATCGGGCTCGGACTCATCACGCGCGACGACGTGGCCAATCAGGACCCCGCCTGGCCCGCCTACAAAAAGTACTTTATGCACGGAACCTCGCACTACCTCGGCCTCGACGTGCACGACTACGGCCCCTGGGACGGTTCCGAAATCAAAGAGGGCATGGTGTTTACCGTCGAGCCCGGCATCTACATTCCTGAGGAGGGCCTCGGAATCCGCATCGAAGACGACATCGTCGTGACCAAGGGCGAACCGATCAACCTCACCAAGGCGATCCCCAAAGAGGTGGACGAGATTGAGAAAATTATGGTGAAGCGATGAAAAAGTCTACAACCCCTCAAGGTATGATTCTTGGCGGAGCCTTCGGCGTCCTTGCCGCGGTCATGTATGGTTCATTGTTCTCGGAAGGGACCAACCACGGTACGGCTATTGGGATGGGATTGGCCCTCGGCACGGCCCTTGGGGCGGTTGTTGACTGGTTTCGACACCGTGCCCAGCGCTGATCTTCCATGAAAAAGTTATTGCGCTCGGCGTTCTACCGCCTTGGCCCCCGAACCCGTCGGGTGGTGCGACGTGTAGTCGTTCTGCCCCTCGACCTGTGGACGCTGCTGCGCCACGGCGGGCGTCCGTCCTACGCGGGGATTCCGCTGCCCTTGCCTGGCGAGGTCTTCACGGGTGGCGGCGATTTTTTGGCGAACGGATTGCTGTTCAAATCACACTTTACTGGGCTTGGTGGGCTTCGACCCGACGAGCGCGTCCTCGACATCGGAAGCGGTTTGGGCCGCATGGCCATTCCGCTGACCGACTACTTGACACGGCCGGACGCTTACGAGGGCTTTGACGTGGTCCGCGAGGCGGTCGAGCTGTGCACGCGCCGCATTACATCGCGCTACCCGGGCTTTCGCTTTACGTGGGTTCCGCTGCACAACGACCTGTACACGGCGGGCGGCGCACGTGCGGCCGAGTTCACCTTTCCGTACCCGGACGCCGACTTTGATTTTGCGTGGGCGACTTCGGTCTTCACCCACATGGACCGCGACGAGGTGGCGCGCTACCTGGCCGAGACGCGCCGAGTAATGCGCCCGGGCGGCCGCTTTTTGGCCACCTTCTTTTTGATGGATTCTGAGGCCGAGCACGCTTCTCAGGGCGGAACCTACGGTTTTCCCGTCCAGCGCGACGGCGTGTGGTACATGGACCCCGAAGTGGTCGGAGCCAACGTTGCCTTTCGTCCCGAAGACGTCGAGGCCATGGCCCGTGCGGCCGGCTGGTCGGGCGTCGAAATCCATTTTGGCCGCTGGAGCGGCCGGGGCGGAACCACGTTTGACTTTCAGGACGTGGTACTACTGCGCGCCTAGCTGGCAAGGTTGGCGAGGTTAGCGAGGTTGGCTTGTTGGTTTCTAGTTGCTTGCAACTGGTTTTTATAAACGGATAGTTTATCTAATTCGCTGAATTACTGAATTATATCCATTTCGAGAAATTTGAAAAAAAGTAAAATCCGGTTATAACCGAATGGGTGAGGGCGCTCCGCGATAGCGCCCCTTCAGGGCTAGTACCGCTCGGCGGCCACCAGAAACAAGAAACCAGCAACCAACAAGCCAACCTCGCTAACTTTACCAAATGCAACAACCCCTTGCCGGGAAGCGCGCCGTGGTCGGCGGCGGATCCCAAGGAATCGGCCGCGCGGCGGCCCAAGCCCTCGCCGAACTGGGCGCTGAAGTCCTTCTTCTTGCCCGCAACCCCCAATCGCTCGCCGCAGCCGCCGCGCAACTCCCCGTGCCCTGCGGGCAAAAACACCGCTGGCTCAGCGTCGACAACGCGCAACCCGAGGCCCTTGCCGCGGCCGTATCCGCTGAGGTTGCCGCCTGGGGCGACGTCCACATTTTGATCAACAACACGGGCGGTCCGGCCGCTGGCCCCGTTCTCGATGCGAGCCCTGAAGCGTTTTTAAGTGCCTTCACCAACCACCTCCTGGTCAACCAGCGGCTGGCGCAGGTGCTGGTTCCGAGTATGAAGACAGCGGGCTACGGCCGCATCGTCAATGTCATTTCGACGAGCGTTAAGGCTCCGCTGCACGGCCTCGGCGTCAGCAACACGGTGCGCGCCGCGGTGGGCAATTGGGCCAAGACCCTGGCCACCGAACTCGCGCCGAGCGGAATCACCGTCAACAACGTACTCCCCGGCGCTACCGCCACCGAGCGCCTCACCGCCATCATTGATGGTCGAGCTACCCGCACCGGGCGTCCGTACGCCGAAATCGAAGCCGAAATGATGGCCGAAGTGCCCATGGGCCGCTTTGCCGACCCTGCTGAAATCGCGGCGGCCGTGGCCTTCCTCGCGTCGCCCGCGGCGAGCTACATCACGGGCATCAACATTCCGGTCGACGGAGGCCGTACCCCCAACCTATGATCACGCTGCGCAACTACATCGACGGGGCCTTTTGTGCGCCCGCGAACGGACGCCACCTTGACAACATCGAGCCTGCAACAGGTGAGGTGTACAGTTTGATTCCAGACTCGGGCGCCGACGACGTGGCCGCGGCCGTTGCGGCCGCCAAAAAGGCATACCCAAGCTGGTCCGCGCTGACCGCCGCCGAGCGCAGCAAGCACCTGATGCGCGTGGCCAACCGCATCGAGGAACGCCTCGAGGAACTCGCCGCCGCCGAATCCCGCGACAACGGCAAGCCCCTCAAGCTGGCCCGCAGCGTCGACATTCCGCGAGCCCGCGACAACTTCGCGTTCTATGCCACCGCCATCCTGCACGACTGGAGCGAGACTCACGACATGGGCACCCACGGCTTCAACTACACCCTGCGCCGCCCCATCGGCGTAGCGGCCTGCATCAGTCCCTGGAACCTGCCGCTTTACCTCTTCAGCTGGAAGATCGCTCCCGCCCTTGCGGCCGGCAACACGGTCGTGGCCAAGCCCTCTGAGGTGACGCCCTACACGGCGTACCTGCTGAGTGAAATTTTGCATGAAGTAGGGTTTCCGGCGGGAGTGCTGAATATTGTGCACGGAACCGGCCCCGGCGTCGGCGAGCCACTGGTCACGCACCCCGACGTGCCGATGATTTCGTTCACGGGCGGAACCGCCACCGGCGCCCGCATCAATACGTTGGCGGCGCCCAGCTTCAAAAAGCTCAGTCTTGAGCTCGGCGGAAAGAATCCGAACGTCATCTTTGCCGACTGCGATTTTGAGGCGATGCTTCGCACCACGCTGCAGTCGTCGTTCGCCAACCAGGGCCAAATCTGCCTGTGCGGATCGCGCATCCTCGTGGAGCGTCCGATCTACGACCGGTTCGTGGCGGAATTCACCGCCCGCGTGGCTGCCCTGAAGGTGGGCCTACCCAGTGACCCCGAAACCCAGGTGGGGGCGGTGGTCTCGGCTCCGCACCGCGACAAGATTTTGAACTACATCGCATTGGCCCAGCAGGAAGGTGGACGCATCGAGTGCGGAGGCCACCCCGTGGACGTGGACGGAGCCCCCAACGGCTACTTCGTCGCACCGACGGTCATCACGGGACTACCCATGAGCTGCCGCACCAACCAAGAAGAGATTTTTGGACCAGTCGTCACCGTCATGCCCTTTGACACCGAAGAAGAGGCGCTGGCGCTGGCCAACGCCACCAAGTACGGCCTTGCGGCGACCCTTTGGACGAGCAACCTCCAGCGGGCGCACCGCGTGGCCCACGAGCTCGAGGCCGGAATCGTCTGGATCAACAGCTGGCTGGTGCGCGACCTGCGCACGCCCTTTGGCGGGGTCAAGCAGTCGGGCCTGGGCCGCGAAGGCGGCTTTGAAGCTCTGCGCTTCTTTACCGAACCCAAGAACGTGTTTGTCAAGCTTTAAGCGAGCAGCAAGCATCAAAAAAAGCCACCCAATTGGGTGGCTTTCAACGTTAAACGAACTAAATGCTAGAAGCGGTAGCTGGCGCGCGCAAAGAAGTAGCGACCGAGTGAACCCATTTGAACGGGGTCGTACAGGCCACCGCCTTCGGTTTCACTGTCCTGAAGTGTGGGCAATGCGTCAGTTAGGTTACTCACACCCAAGGTTGCCCGAAGGTCGTCGGTAAGTGAGTAGCTGAGCGAAAGGTCCAGCGTCACACGGGGATCATAGACGTCGTCGGCTCCAACCCAATCTTCAAGGGTGATGCCAGCAAAGTAGGTAGCTCGAAGTGATCCAGCGAACTTGCCGTTCACATAATCCACATTTGCAATACCCTTCATTGGTGGAGCTGAGGCCAGCAAAAAGAGCTGCTCTCGGCGGCCAAAGTAGCTGTCTTCTTTACCCGTCAAAAGAGCATTGGTGTAAATATCGGTAATCTCCATGCGGTTGACGTTGAGCGCGGCACCTGTGCTGATTCGCTGTGCTCCGCTAAGATTTTTACTGTAACTCAAGACAAGGTCAACACCTTGAGTTTTGGTATTGACAGCATTGGTAAAGAATTGGGCAAACGAAACATTCTCGGCCTGTAGGAATGGACCGGCAATATCGTCGGCGTCGTCAAAACCACCGGTGAGTACTACGCGGTCAGCAACTGAAACCTGGTAGCCGTCAAGCGTAATGCTCAGCCCCTTAGAGGGATTTGCGGTCAAGCCAAGGCTGAAGTTTTGGGCGGTTTCTTGCTTGAGAGCTGGAATGCCCAAAGCGGTGGTAAGTGCGTCGCTGTTGTTTGCGAGCTTGACGTCGACAGCCTGTCCCGATACAAAGTTGGTGAATGTGCTGTTGAAGTACATTTGGGCGAGCGAGGGAGCGCGGAATCCCGTGCTAAACGAACCGCGCACCGCGAGGTTTTCGCTCAACGCAAGGCGTGCAGCTAGTTTGCCGTTTGCGGTAGGACCGAAGTCACTGTAGTTTTCGAATCGAAAGGCACCGCTCACGAGTAGGCGTTGGTTGACATCCCATTCCAGGTCGGCAAAGGCGCCCAACGCAGTACGGCCCTCATTGACTTCGTTGCTTGGACGAAATCCTGGAAAGCCCTGACTGCCACTTGCTTTGGTTGGATCGTAGTTCTGCCATGACGATTCTTCACCGGCAAAAATGTAGTACCGCTCACTGCGGCCTTCAGCGCCCAATGCAACGTTGAGGCCTTTTCCTTTCGCTCCGTAGTACCGGTTTAGCGAGAGGCCTGCGAGGTTTTGGCTGAGTCCGAAGCCACCTGCTTGAAATTCAGTTGGGCTTGTGGCACCCATTGAAGTGTTCAGTGTATGGTGAACGAAGTAGTCAAATTTATTTGCGCCGGAACTTACGTACAGATCGCTGCTCCAGCCGCGCACGTCACCCTTGATACCCGCGGTAATCGAGCGGTCATCAATGGTTGCAGTAATCTGCGGGTTAAATCCGTTGGGGTAAATGGACGGAATGTTTCGGTCGTCGCTAGCGCTGCGCGTCCAAGCGAAGGCATCTCCTACGCGATGGTTAAGTCCACCAAAAATGTAGGACGTGAAGCTACCTAAGGCAAACTCACTGTTAAGCCATAATCCAGAATTGGTGCTGCTCGCGTCGCCGTACATCTCACGGTAGTCGCCGGCGTCACGGTAGGTCTTCGCTCGGCTACTGTATTCACCGGTTACGTTTACAAATCCGCTGTTAAAGCGCTTACCGTAGTTGAGTCCCGTAATGCTGCTGCCGCCGTCGCCGCGAGAGGCAATACCAAACGACTGGTAAAGGTTCGTGCCTACACTGCGCTTGGTAATTACGTTAATTACCCCAGCAATGGCATCAGAACCGTACTGGGCTGAAGCTCCGTCCCTAAGAACCTGAACGCGGTCGATGGCGAACGCCGGGATGGCATTGAGGTCGGTTCCGGTGTTTCCACGTCCCCGTGTGCCAAAAATATTGACCAATGACGATTGGTGGCGGCGCTTACCGTTGACCAAAACCAACGTTTGGTCTGGTCCAAGTCCACGAAGTGTCGCGGGGTCTGTGTGGTCAGAGCCATCTGAACCGGATTGCTTGTTGGCATTAAACGACGGCACACTGAACTGGAGCACTTGATTGACGTCAATTTGCCCCATGGTTTGAATCAAGTTGGCCATCGGAAGCACGTCCACCGGAACAGCTGTCTTGGTTGCAGATCGGTTTACGTTGCGTGTACCAACGATTTGAACCTCATTGAGGTTGGTGGTTTTGGTGCTGTCTGCCGTTTGAGCGTGCAAACCAATCCCAGCAGATAGGGGGATGAGCAATGCGAGTTTAATGTTCTTCATTTGTGCGTTTAAGGTGTTTTTCGAGCACAATATAAAAAAAAAGCCCCAGCGCACGGCCGGGGCTCTGAAGGAGTGCTTAACTACCCAACGAACGCATGAACGTTGAACACAAAATCACCTAAACGCAAAGCACTCTGTAAAAGGATAATTCCAAAAGCGTGCCAAAGGGCAACACGATTAAAAAATTTTAGAGCTTGTAGCCGAGCGAAACCAGGTACTCTGACGGGCGGTTGCTGAGGGGGAGTCCGTTCCAGGTTCCGCCCTGGGCCGTGAACGCAGAGTTGAGCGCCACGTCAAAGGTGAAGCTGCCCAGGTCGAGGCCGACGCCCAATCGGTAGCCGAGTTGGTAGTTGCTAAAGGTCGACTGAAAGGTGTCGTTCAGTTCAAAGAGCGCGTTGATTCCGGCCTGGGCGCGCACGAGCTTGAACATGCGGAATCCGGGCGAAAGAGCGAGTTGCACGCTTTGGGACTGAAGGGTTTCGTCAAAGGGACGGCCTTCGATGTCGATGCCCTGAAAGGTGTAGGTGCGCGCAGAGTAGAGCGATTCAAAGGCGAGGTAGCTTCCGTCTTTGCGCTGTTCGCGCACAGTGAGTCCGGCATGCCAACCGTTGACGGGGCGTTCGAGGCGGGCAATGCTTCCGGCGCTGACGAGGCCGCTGTCAAGGCCGACGCCGCTGAGGTTGTAGTTGACGCCTCCGCGCAGGTAGGCTTTAATCTTAGAATCCGAAGATTGGCTCAAGGCAGGGAGCGAGAGGGCCACGCCGAGCAGGGCAAGGGCAAAACGTTTCATACTTCGCCCAACGCGATAATCGGGCCAAAATTGTGTGAAATCGCGCAACTGGCGCTTAGTGAACGACTTGGATGCGCTCGCGGAACTGGCGTCCGTCGGCGTGGCGCACGTCGATCAGGTAGGTTCCGGTGGGCCATTCGGCGGTCGGAATCTGCATTCCGTCAACCCCCGTAGCACGGTAGACTTCAGCGCCAGTGAGCGAGTAGGCGCGCACCACCATCAGACCTTGGGGGAGCTCGAGGGTGACAAAGTCACGTGCTGGGTTGGGCATAAGGCCAACGGCGAGCTGTGGCTCGTCGATGCTCAGCGTGCTGCGCGTTAGGCCGAGGGTTTGGGTGGTGACGGCGTCTCCTGAAGTGGCGTTGTTGCCGTTGGCAAACATACTGGCGACGTAAATGGTGGTTCCGTCCGGGGCGTTTCCGCTGTTCCAGGTAAAGGTCCAGGCGGCTTGGCCGTTGCTGACAGAATTGCCGCTCGAGGTGTGGGTCACAAAGTTGCTGTTGACGACTTTGCTGCCGGTTCCCGCCGTAAGGCTACCCTGATGGCCGGCGGATTCTACGGACGCCTGAAACCCGCTCTTGGGGTTGCTGGCTCCGCCCGTGGCGTTGGTCACGGTGATCAAGTAGTTGGTGTTCGGTACAAATCCCGTTGCCGGAATATCTGTGGTGATGTTTACCGTTTGGGTGGAAATGGACGCGCCACTGTGGCAGCTCGAGCAGGTTTGGCTTCCGCTCGCGGGAGAGCCAGATTTACCGCCCGAGGGGCCTGATGAATTCGTCAGTGCAGGCAGGGTCGCAAGGGCAAATGCGAGGATGGCGTAGCGTTTTTTCATATAGTACAAACGTTTTAAGCGGGTTGTAGTTCATGGATGGTGACTTCGGGCCACATTCCGACACGTCCAGGGAAGGCCAAGTAGCCAAATCCACGGTTGACGTACAGCGTTTTTTGCCCCACCGGGTAGGCGCCGTCCCAGCGCGGGTACTTCCACTTGACGGGGCTCCACTTGAACCACCCCGGAATCTCAATTCCGAACTGCATTCCGTGGGTGTGGCCGCTCAGCGTCAGCGCTATGTTGGCGGAATTCGGAACCACCTCAGCATCAAAGTGCGACGGGTCGTGGCTGAGCAAAATTTTGGGTGTCGCGGGGTCGGGGCACAAGGCAAGCGTCTCGTCGAGGCGTCCGTACTGTGGGAACGGTGGGAGACCCCAGTTTTCGATTCCAAGGAGCTCGAGCTCAGCGCCGTCTTTGGTCAGTACCGCGCGCTGGTTGCGCAGCAGGGTCCAGCCCATACCGGCGTGGTTGCGGGCGAGGCGGTCGAGGTTGGCTTCCTTGACTTCGGGGCTCGGCCAAGGCACGTAGTCTCCGTAGTCGTGGTTGCCTAAAATGCTGAATACCCCGTACGGAGCCGTGATTTGGCGGAATTTGTCCATCCAGGGCTCGATTTCGTCAGCCGTGTTGTTGACGAGATCACCCGTGAATACGACGGCGTCGCCGTGGGCCTCAAGCACCGCGTCAATGCCTTTTTGCACTTCGTCGGGGTCGGTGAAGCTGCCGCTGTGGATGTCGCTGATTTGTACAATTCGGAATCCGCGAAAGGCCTCGGGCAATCCCGGAATCCGCGCGATGTGCGTTTTAATTCGGTAGCGCGAACGGCCAAACTGCCATCCGTCCAAGATTCCGACGAACGGAATGGTTCCGAGGGCGACCGCGAGCCAGCCAAGGGCCTTGCGGCGTTCAGGCCAGCCTTCGCTGCCGAACAGGGCGTAGCCTCCGCGAACAAAGTCTTCAGCGAGCCAAATGGCGATCATGGGGAGCTTCGGAACGTACAGCAGGACGAACCAAATCATAAACGTTTGCATTCCGCGGCGAATCTCATCGGACGGGGCAGAAGGGTCGAACTTAAAGAAGGCATAGAGCACGTAGGCATAACCCAAGCCGTGCACGACCATGAAGGTTCGCTTGACCCAGGTGGCGGGGTCGAGGGTCCGCAGTCCGCGGTAGACGTAAAGGTCCATCGCAAAGTAGAGGACCAGGACAAAGAGAAAGGCTACAGGAGATCGCATAAACAAAGAGGTGCAAAGGTCGTACTACCTTCGCTACAAATGCTCAACCCATTTCGAAGTGTTTCAGTGTACCAGCTCCGCCAACGGTGGAAGGCAGGATTGCTGCTCTTTGCCGTGGTCATTGCGGCCGCGACGCTGTGGTACACTGAAACTCTGGCGTCCAACCTAAGGCGCCGCGAGGCCCGCGAGGTGGCTCGCTGGGCAATGGCAGTGGAGCACATTGTGCAGTCTTCGCCCGATGTGGACCTCACCTTGGCCACCCAAATTATTGAAGATAACGAGTCCATTCCCTTGCTGCTTGTCGACGACGTGGGCCGCGTGGTATCGTCGCGGAACGTGGCGTGGCGCGATTCTACCGCTGCCGACACCACGTACTGGATCGATTTAATGCAGGCCTACGCGCCGCCGATTGAGCTTGAACTGGCTCCGGGATTGAGCCAATTCATTTATCAGTACGAGTCAACGACCTTGGGGCAGCTGCGCGTGTACCCTCGGGTGCTGCTTGGCGTTATGGCGCTCTTCTTGTCGCTTTCGTACTACGGATTTCACCGTGCGCGCCGGGCTGAAGAAGACCAGGTATGGACCGGAATGGCCCGCGAAACCGCCCACCAGCTCGGCACCCCGCTGTCGGCGCTCTACGGCTGGCTGACGGTACTCGAGGACGAGGCCGCGTCCCAACCGAATTTGACCCCTTTGCTCGCTGAAGTGCGCAAGGACCTCGAGCGCCTGCAAACGGTTGCGGACCGATTCTCAAAAATCGGGTCGGACCAGCCCGGTGAGGTCGCCGAGCTCGCGCCGCTGGTTGAGCACAGTGTCGGCTACCTTCAAAAGCGCCTGCCTAAAGGGGTGGAACTGCGCTACGACGTGGCGCCCACGTTGCCGCAAGTGCGCTACCAGCCCGTGCTGCTGGGATGGGTCCTCGAGAACCTTATTCGCAATGCCGTCGATGCGCTTCCCGACCAAAAGGGGCGGATCGAGGTTCGCGCCCACCGCGTTGGCGACCAAGTGGTGGTGGACGTGACCGACAACGGCAAGGGTATGACGGCCAAAGTGCGCCGGTCGGTCTTTAGACCTGGATTCACCACCAAAAAGCGCGGCTGGGGCCTCGGGCTGAGTTTGGCCCGACGCATCGCCGTACAGGGACACGGTGGCCATTTAGAGGTGCTGCACAGTGCGCCCGGTCAGGGAACCACCTTTCGCCTCGCCCTACCCCTGCCGTGAGTGCCGCGCACCCCACGGGCGTCTACGTCCACGTTCCGTTTTGCAGGCACGCGTGCCGCTATTGCGACTTTCACTTCTCGACGCTGCTCAAGCAGATTCCCGAGGTGGTCGCCGCGATGCGGCGTGAGGCGGAACTTCGGATTCCGCACGAAACCCCTGCCCGCACCCTGTACTGGGGCGGCGGAACTCCGAGCGTGCTGCCGGACGCAGAATTCCGCACATTGAACGCCGCGCTGCGCCAACGCATTGTGCTTGAGTCAGATGCAGAATGCACGCTCGAGGTCAACCCCGAAGACGTTACGCCCGACCGCGTGGCGCTGTGGCGCTCCGAAGGTTTTAACCGCCTGAGCATTGGGGTTCAAAGTTTTCGCGACGACCGACTCGACTGGATGGGCCGCCCGCACCGGGGCAAAGACGCCGTCGACGCCGTGCGCCGCGCCCAAGACGCGGGTTTTGAGGATTTGAGCATTGACTTGATCTATGGATTGCCCGGCAGCAGCCTCGGTGAATGGCAAGACCAGGTGGGACGCGCTTTGGAGCTTGAAACTCCGCACCTTTCGGCGTATGCGCTCACCGTCGAACCGCGCACCGCGCTGGCTCACGACGTCGCCAAGGGCCGAAGCGAAGCGCCTCGGGATGAGCGGGCGGCTGAAGACTTTGTATGGTTTCGCAGCGAAATTCAACGACAGGGCTGGGACGCCTATGAGGTGAGCAACTACGCCATGCCGGGCTGGCGTGCCGTACACAACAGTTCCTACTGGCAGGGCGATCCCTACGTGGGCTTGGGGCCCGGAGCGCACTCGTTTGACGGCCACCGCCAGCGCAGGGCCAACGTGCGCAGCAATCCGGTCTACCAGCGGGCCCTCACGTCGGAGAGTGGTGAATCCTGGTTTGAACTCGAGGTGCTGAATGACCAAGAGTGGTTCCATGAGCAGGTGCTGACCCAGCTGCGTCGGGTTGAGGGGCTTCCACGAGCTGCGGCCGAGGGGCGAGAACTCGATAGGGCCTGGCAGAAGTGGCTCAGTCAAGGGCTGATGGTGGCCGACGAGGCAGGTTGGCGCCTCTGCGGCGAGGGCTGGCTTTGGGCGGACGCCATTGCATCAGATGCATTTGGCCTTGAGCCCTGATTCCGTTAGCTTCGCCGTATGTACGACCTAAGCATCCTCGTTGAATTTGGCCGCCCCCGGGCGTGGTACATCGACGGTCCGCGCCGTGAACCCGTGCGGCTGGGCGATTGGGTCGGCGACGTGGCCGCGGGGGGCAGCGTCAATTTTTTTGACGTCCACTTCAACCCCCATGCCCACGGAACCCATACCGAGTCCCTTGGCCATGTGGTGCGCGAAACGCGTCATGCGGTGGACCTGGGAATTTCGCCCTGGCTTGCTGCCCGCGTGGTGCGCATCGCGGCGCCGAAGCTTCTCACGCTCGAGTCACTGAAGGCCTCGTCCGCGGCGCTTTTTGACTACCAAGCCCTTGTGCTGGCGACCCAAGAGGGTGATTTAAGCCAGCGTGACTGGCGGCAGACGAACCCTCCTGCTATTGAACCAGCTGCACTGGCGTGGTTAGCCGAGCACGGGGTGCGCCACCTTCTTGTCGATCTGCCGAGCGTCGACCCCGAAGAAGACGGCGGCGCCTTGGCCGCCCACCGGGCGTTTTGGGGGCTGCCGCCGGGGTCGCAGTCCGCGACTGAAGCCCTCCACCCCGAGGCGAGTATTACAGAATTAATACAAGTTCCGAGCGACTGCGCCGACGGGCGCTACATGCTCAATTTAAGCTTGGCTCCGATGCAGGGGGATGCGGTTCCGAGCCGTCCGATTCTCTTCCCGGCCGAGCAATCCTAAGCCCTACCTTTGCTAACTATGTGGGAAAACCTCGGTCGCTTTTTGCGTCGAAACCGCCGGGCGGTACTGATTTTTTGGGTGCTTTATGTGCTCGTTATGGGCTTCATGGGCCGCAACGTAGAGGTGAGCTACCACTTCGCCAAAATGCTGCCTGAGACTGACAGCGTCTACACTGAGTTCATGGCGCTCAATGAGCAGTTTGAGCAGGGAAGCGGGGGCGTCGTCTTTTTGGCGGCCCACGACCGCGCGATGTTTACGCCCTACATCCTGAATTCGTGGATCGAGATGGCCAAGAACATTGAGGCCACTCCTGAGGTCGTCAATGTACTGTCTTGGCACAACGCGGTGACGCTCACCTTGGGGCCCGACTCGACCGACCGTTTTGTGGCCGACCCAATTTGCGACGGGCGAATTAATTCTCGCGATGAAGCAAAGCAGCTTAAAGCGACATTAAACGAACTACCTGTCTATCACGGCTTGATGAATAGCCATGACGGAAACACCCAACTCATGGCGGTTCAAATCACCGACACGGCGAACTACAGTAAGCTGTTTTTTCCCATGATCGACCGCATTACCAACGAGGCCAAGAAGTTTGAGCGCCGCACGGGGATTGACGTGCAGATTTCAGGGGTTCCGTACCTGCGAATGATCAACGCGCGCAGCATCAAATCTGAAATCAACCTCTTTTTGGGATTGACCGGAATCGTCACCTTGCTCATCATGTTCGCGATGATGCGCAGCACGCGAGCGGCCCTAATTGCACTGGCGGTTGTGGGAGTAGGGGTAGTGGGCTCGTTCGGTGTTTTGGGTGGCTTGGGCTACAAACTCACGCTGTTCTCGGCATTGATTCCGCCGCTACTGATTGTAATCGCGGTTCCGAACTGCATCTTCTTCATCAACAAATACCACCAAGAATTTGCCCGACACAAGGATGTAGATCAGGCGGTGGCACATACGGTGAAAAAAATTGGCGGCGTCGCGCTCCTCACTAACCTAACTACGGCCCTCGGATTCTCGACGTTTATTCTGACCTCCAGCGATGCGCTGGTGCACTTTGGAATCGCTGCAACCATTAATATCATCATGGTATTCGTGCTTTCGATTACCATTTTGCCGGTGCTTTACAGCTGGCTTCCGGCTCCGCGGCCCCAGCACTACCAGCATTTGGACCAAAAATGGCTTTCGAACGGGGTGCTGTGGCTTGAGAATGTGGCCAAGAACCACCGCCGCTGGGTGTACCTCGGTTCCGCGCTGTTGGCCGTACTCGGGGGACTTGGCATGATGCGCATGCAGACCACGGGCAACATCACGACCGACATCGATCCGAACGACCCCTTGGTGACGCAAATGAAGTTTTTTGAGCAGGAGCTCGGCGGGGTGATTCCGCTCGAAGTTATTGTGGACACCCGCGAACCCGGAGGTGTGAATTCCTCAAGCGTACTGCGTCAAGTTGAAGAGTTTCAGCGGTCGCTGGACACCTTGCCCAACATGTCACGCAGCATAAGTGTGGTGGACTTTTTGAAGTTCAGCCGCCAGGCATTTTATGGAGGCATGCCTGACTTCTATGAGCTTCCTTCAGCGGCCGAACGCCGCCAGATTGCGGCGCTGCTTCCGAGCGGAGCTGCCACCGCCAACCAAGCACTTACCACGGGCCTGATCGACAAAGACAACCAGCGCCTTCGCGTCACCGTACAGGTTCAGGACCTTCCGCGCCCCGAAATGATCGAGGTGGTGAAGGCCATCCAACACAACGCCGACGCGGTGTTCGACCGCGAGCAGGTAGATGTGCGCTTTTCGGGGGCGGGCCTGATTTTCTTGCGTTCGACCGAGTTTTTGATCGACAACCTGATGATGAGCTTGATCTTGGCGGTTGTCGTGATTTCGATCCTCATGGCGAGCCTCTTTCGTTCGTGGCGCATGATGGTCGTGGCAATTGTGCCCAACTTGCTTCCACTGCTGATGACGGCGGGAATTATGGGTTGGTTCGGAATTCCGGTTAAGCCGTCCACCGTGCTTATCTTCTCAATCGCCTTCGGAATTTCGGTGGACGATACGTTGCACCTGCTGTCGCGCTACCGTCAAGAACTTCACCTCAACGGGGGGCGCATCGCAGATGCAGCAATTAAGGCCATCCACGAGACCGGAGTGAGCATGTTCTACACGTCTGTGGTTCTTTTTGCGGGATTTATGATTTTTTTAGCCTCAAATTTTGGCGGAACCCAGGCCCTCGGCCTCTTGGTGTCGATTACTTTAGGCTTCGCCATGTTCTCAAACCTTTTGCTGCTGCCTTCGCTGCTGATGTCGCTCGACAAAGTAATGAATGCCAAAGAGCAAGAGGTTTCGCTGGCCGAACTCTCAGATGACGAATAAGCTATGAAAGGTATCATTTTGGCCGGCGGCTCCGGCACCCGACTCCATCCGCTCACGCACAGCATCAGCAAGCAGCTTATGCCGGTGTACGACAAGCCGATGATTTACTACCCGCTTTCCACGCTTATGGAGGCCGGAATTCGCGAGATCCTGCTCATCACCACGCCCCACGACGCGCCACTCTTTCACAAGCTGCTGGGCGACGGGTCGCAGCTGGGATGCCGCTTTGAGTACACGGTGCAGCACGAACCCAACGGCCTCGCACAGGCCTTTGTGCTGGGTCGCGACTTTATCGGCGACGACGCGGTGGCCCTCGTTTTGGGCGACAATATTTTCTACGGAACCCAGATGCCCAGCATCCTCCAAGCCTCGGCCAACCCCCAGGGCGGAGTCGTGTTTGCCTACCCGGTGAGCGATCCCGAGCGCTACGGCGTGGTCGAGTTTGACGCGCAGGGCAAGGCGCTCTCGATCGAAGAAAAGCCCGCGCAGCCCAAGAGCAACTACGCGGTGCCCGGCCTGTACTTCTACGACAACCAAGTCGTCGACATCGCCGCCAAC
>Ga0222713_10000950_pt1 | contig 33277 bp, 30 predicted proteins | sample C33_649DmetaG_FD_165061 | JGI IMG/M metagenome (GOLD analysis project Ga0222713, IMG submission 165061) | Estuarine water microbial communities from San Francisco Bay, California, United States - C33_649D | ecosystem: Environmental > Aquatic > Marine > Unclassified | place: USA: California... | reverse complement strand
TCTCCGCTTCTTCTGGTGAACTGGAGGAAGAAGCGGAGAAATTATTTCAGGCCGTGCGCACCAAGCTGGGTTACAAACGTAAGGACGTTGCGCTGACCCTGACGAGTCCTTCGGCGGTTTTGGCGGCGAAGGACTTCACCTTTGAAATTCTTTATGAACTCGATCCGGCGGCGCCGGCGGAGTTTGCGGTGACGCAGACCCTGTTGGATGTGAAGGACGGGGACTTCGCCCGGACCGAAGCATTCAACACGATCTTCGACGGGCGGTTCAGCGAGTTGTCATTCACTTTGCGCAAGGGTGCCCGAGTTGAGGCGGTGATCGATGCGATCGAGGGACTTGATGATGAGACGGTGATGCGCGTGGATTATCCGTCGGATTGCAGTGAGTGCACGATCAGTGTGGAAGGCGTGGAGGCGCAGGTGCGCTGCACTGGCGCGAGCCTCGACATGGTCTTTCCCCGGGCGGGAGCACCGCAGGAACTGCTCGAACAATTTGCCGCCGTGCGCAGCGCCTTCCGACTCAGCAAAACCTTGTCTGGGCTGGTGGCTTAATGGAAAGGGGTCAGGCCGTTATTTGTTAATTCCCCCGATTTTCCTGCATCGGCGGCTTCTAGCGATAAACCTGAGCTACTCATGCAATCGAGCATTCCAAAAGATTAACAAATAACGGCCTGACCCCTTTGACCGAGGCGCCTCGATTTTCCATTGTGCGTCGAATAGTGTTATTCGGCCTAACTCGCTTGGGATTCTGCATCTACGACTCGATTCAGCAGATCCGGCCCTGTTTGGCGCGGGGGCCGTGGCCGGCTACGTTGTCGCCCACCCAGCGCGCATCGGCCGGTTGGCTGAGGCGTTGGTAGCGGGTGTCAGAGGAGAGCCGGATTTGCCGGGTCTGGTTGTCCAGACTCGCATGAATCATATTCATCTTAAAAGTGAGGAAGTCGCCGGGTTGCCACTGCGTGGTCAGCCAGCGGCCACCGAGGCGCTTCTGCAGCACGACGGGATTGTTGGTCAACCAGCCGGGATGGCTCCACGCCGAAGTGCCCTTGACCTTGGCGACCTGCTTGGGGTCGTTCTCGCAATAACGGTCTACATCCACGTCGAGGTAGGATTGTAGGCGGTCGGATTTTAGATGGGAATCTTCCAACACCATCAGCCCGCCGACTTCGAGCGTCACTTCACCGTAGGGAATCCAGCAGGTGAGCAACTGGTGCGTGCCGCGGCTCATGTAAACGTGATCGCAGTGCGGCGGCGTGCCCAAGCCCTGACTGACGGCACGAAACCAGATGTGATCGAAATGCCGGACCGGCTCGCCAAAGAGCGCGGCATAAAAACCGTCGAGTTCGGGTCCGTAAACGACGCGTTCCACTGCCGGATTGTTGAGGGCGAGATCGCCGCGATAGGTCATCGCTTTGTCGGATGCGGCGATGAGGTCGGTGGCTGGATATTTGGGATTGAGGGCCCCCTCGGCGGCGAGGCGTTGGGCCACGGAAGTGCGGGCCTCGAGAATCAAATCGCGATTGAAGAAGCCGGGAATGAACAGGTAGCCGTCCTCGTCGAGGCGTTGATTGAGGATTTCAGGTTGATCGAGATAATCAGCCGAGGGGCGCAGTTCGCCAAAGGCAGTCGGCGAAGTGTCCAGCTCGAGCTTGCAGGAATGCAGGGGCGGGTGGGTAACCATAATGGGGTGTAGGAATCATCCGTATGGCCGGGTGTTATGGCAATCGTGATGTGTGGTGTTCACTGCGGATAAACCGACCCTTCTTAACCGCGGATTACGCGGAGCATCACAAATAACTGCTGCTGCGCCAAAACGCGTTAGGGACATTCAGCTGGCCAGCAGAACGTTCCCCACAATTCAAACGACTACACTTCGATATCATTTGCTCCATGGGATGACTCCGCATCCGGGGCATCCGTGTAATCAGCCGAAATGGATCGAAATGTGTGGGTTAATCTATTGGCAGTAACAAAAATCTCTCGCGGGAAAAGATGCGCCGGTTAAACGCAAAGGGATGCTATTCGCCCCTTTTGCCGGAGAGAAAGTCTGCCGACGGATTCCCGCCCCAGTGGTTCCCAAGGGCACGCCGAACATGGAACCGCGTCATGCGCTCGATCGTGCGGCTTGGTTGTGGCATCCGGAACTTGCCATTGGAGTGCCCGGGTTTGTGCTCTTCCGACTCAACGTGAAGCTGGCGCGTGCCGAGACGGTGCGGCTGCAGGTGAGCGCGGATATTTGTTATGCCCTCGCGCTTGACGGTGCGTTGGTGGGACGTGGGCCCGACACCGGGGATGTGACGCACTGGTCGTTTGCGACCTATGAACTCAAATTGAAGGCGGGCGTGCATCAACTGGAGGCATTGGTCTGGTGGGCGAAAACACCGCAATCACCCGACGGTCGGATGTCTTGGCGCGGAGGGTTTGCTTGTGCCGGACTGGGACGAGCGGGAAAACGTTTCACGACCGGCGTGGCCTCTTGGCGGGCGGCGCGGCTGGAAGGCATGGTGTGGGGACCCGCGATCAATCGTTCGTATCACGTCATCGGAGGTTCGGCACAGGTGGATCTGGCGAAGTTTGACATGCGCGGAGTCCGATGGATGCAACCCGCGGTGGTGCGCGTGCCAGTGGATTTCAATGTCTGTGGTATTGTGGCGCGCGGGTGGCAGTTGTTGCCATCGGCCCTGCCGGAGCAGCGACATGATCTGTGGCGTGGCGGTCGCGTGCGGGCGCAATTGCCGCGCTGGACCCGGGCGCAAGGCATCCGGTTTGGAGCGGAAACGACGGTGGTGGACGCGGCCGACTGGAACCAACTTCTGCAGAGTAGCGGATCGCTGACTCTCCCGGCGCGATATCAGGCCACGGTGTTGATTGATACCGACGATTACCTGTGCGGCTACGCGATGCTGGAGTTTTCCGGCGGCGCTGGCACGCAGGTGCGCATCGAATGGGCGGAGTCGCTCTTCGACCGGGAGGACCGGACGGTTTATAACAACACCCCCGGTCCGAAGGGCAATCGCGGGGAGGTGGCGGGAAAACTGTTTTTTGGTTTTGGCGACACGTGGAAACTCGGTGGACGTGGACGTCGCTGGACCACTTCGCCGTGGTGGCGCTCGGGGCGTTACCTACTGGTGAGCGTCAAGGTGGGAGCGAAGCCGGTGACACTGCATGCGCTGGGGGTGGAACGCACGGGCTTCCCTTTGCGGACCGCGGCAAAGTTTCAATCCAGCGATGCGACGCTCGGGCCGGTCATTGCACTGAGCGAACGCGGGCTGCGCTCCTGCATGCACGACGTCTTTGTGGACTGTCCTTATTACGAGCAGATGATGTATGTGGCGGATACGCGCATCCAAATGCTGCTCGCGTATGTATTTGCGGGCGACGAACGACTGGCCCGGCGCGGCATGGAGTTGTTCGATCTATCGCGAGGTCGCGGAGGGTATCCTACGATGCGCACGCCCTCGGTCGAACGGCAGGAAAGCACGACCTTTGCGATGATCTGGCCCTGGATGCTGCATGACTACGCACTGTGGCGGAATGATCCGGCATGGCTGCGCGAGCGGCTGACGGGTCTGCGTGCGTTGATGGAGGCATTGGAAACCGAGCAGGATGCCGATGGTCTGCTGGCAAAGCCACCGGGCTGGCTGTTTGCCGACTGGGTGCCCGGTTGGGAAGCCGGGTGGGCACCGGGCCAATTGGAGGGCCGGCGTTCGGCCTTGGTGAATCTGCAATACCTGATCACGCTGCAGCGTGCGGCGGAACTCGAGGCTTGGTTGGGTGAGCCGACGATGGCCCGACGTTGGTCGGACGCGGCAGAAAAACTGGTCGGGGTTATCAATAGGCGTTTCTGGGATAAGCCACGCGGATTGTGGGCTGACGATGTCGCACACAAATCATTCAGTCAGCACGCCCAGGCGTTGGCGGTGATCGCGGGTCTGCGAGTTCCTGATCCGACCAAGTGGGCGGATGCGGCTGCCAACGGACTCGCGGCGGCGACGATCTATTTTCAGCACTACCTGTTTGATGCGTTGGGCAAGGCCGGTCGAGCCGACCTCGTGCTGGAAAAACTGGAGATGTGGCGCGGGTTGGTGAAACAAGGATTCAAAACGCCGATCGAGCATCCGGAGCCCTCGCGGTCGGACTGCCACGCGTGGGGCGCGCATCCGGTGTTTCACCTGCATGCAACCGTGGCCGGTATCCGGCCGGCGGCCCCCGGTTTCAAACAAGTGAGGATTGCACCGCAACCCGGCCGGCTCACAAAAATCGACACCGCGCTGCCGCATCCGCGCGGCAAGGTGAAATTGCGGGCGGAGTTTGCCGGCGAGCGCGTTGACGCGACGGTGGAATTACCAGCTGGGACGACCGGCGTGTTCGTCTGGCGTGGGCAAGAAATTGCGCTGCGGGCCGGGAAGCAGCATGTTCAGGTGTAGATCGAGCTCACTTATCCTCAGCCGGACAAATTTTCCACGTGCGCTGATGGTGGGAAGACTTTACCGAGATGACCGATTCACTGAACGTAACCTCAATTTTGTCGGATCCGATCGTGCCCGTGTAAGTGTCACCTTGGTTTGTCCAGGCCACGGATTGGTGGCCGGGTTGAACGGTAAATAGGGAAAGATACCGGCAATGATCCGCGGTGGTTATGATCTCGTAGTAGGGACAATCGCGGTCTGGCAGCACGCCGCCGAACTGATCCTTGTTCCAGGCTTCCTGGTAGTGCTGATTGCCTAGTCGGCGGGTGGCTTGGTTGGCGGAAAGATTCAGCACACGAGCGGCCAGCCCGACCGTTGAGAACTGCAAGGCAAAGTCGTCTTCGCCGATCAAGGTGGGTTTTTGCGCGGTGTTCCACCGCAAGGAAATGGATTCGGATTTTTCCAGTTTGGCTTCGTCCAATACGACGACAAAACCCGGATGCAAATGCAGCACCGTGCGCACATTGGATTTTACCCCGGCCCAAGCCGCGGTGGTATCGATAGACCAGAGACCACCCCAGCTATCATCAAATTCCGCGGATAGGATGCGGCCTTGGGCATGCAGGGCACGTTTGCCGTGCAGGGTTCCTTGCGTGAAATTGGGATGCAGTTCGTAGCACGATTCCATTTCGCGACCGCCGAATGCGAGAATGTTGTGACCAAAGACATTGGCATCGAAATAGCGGAATCGATTGGCCGAGAAAAAGCCGGCGGGATAGCTGGTTGCCGGGGTGCCCCAGTCTACAATCAGGGGCTGGCCTTCACCCTCAATGACCACTTGGCCCGGATCGTTGTGTTCGTGGTTATCCTCCCGCCGCGCTTTGCTCCCGACGACACAGGCAGTCTTGGTCCAATCCCAGGAAGTCCGGCTGGTGATGCAGCCGCCTTGTTCCTTGTAAGCAATGCCGAGCGGATAAATACCGGTTGGTGATTGGGCCTTCAGGTCGGAGTCGAGGCACAACAATTGCAGGGGATCGGCGAGGATCGAGCGATGCTGCAAATAAAAACCCTGCAGCACGCGGTCTTGATTGGCCGCGGCGATCGGCGCTACCCAGTCGCCTTTCAGTGGGGCTTGGACTTTTCCGTCACCATACGAGAAAAGATGTCCGGGTGGCACGGTCATCTGCACAAACCACTTGGTGATGGCCGGAAACGGGGCCTTCGCCAAACGGTTTTCACGCCCTTCCGTCCAGCCCAAGCGCGCCGTATAATAGTCCACGACCAGACAAATCGCTCCGGCATAACCGAGGCCTTCGTTGAATTCACCCTCGGTCCCATAATCTTCGAGATGGCGCTCCATCAGCGGCTCGGCATATTCGATCAAGCTCCGGGCATCGGGATGCAATCCGTCGAGCGCCATGGCGGCGATCCCGACACCCCCGACAATACAGGTCAGCCAGTTGTTGTTTACCTCCAACCACCACGGTTGTTGCGAAATGGCATTTTGAAAGGGGCGGATGGCGCGCTTTTCCAAGCCGCGCACGAGGGTTTCCAGTTGGGCGGGATTCAGGTGCGGCCGCAGCCAGTTGAGCATCAGGCCCACACTGTTGGCCAGCATGCCGGTGCGCAGATGCACATCAGATTTCCGGAGATCGATACTCTTTTTGAAGGTCTCGTTATCACCGTCCATGCGGGCGACGTGGTTCCAATGGGGATACTCCACATCGTCGAACAGCACATCGGTTTGGCGCAACGCGGCCTCGATCCAGCGGCGATCCTCTTCGATCAGAAACATCAAGGCGTGCCGCGTGAGGCGCAGACTAATTGCGCGGCACAAGGTATAGTCCATGCCTTTGAGCTCCGCGCTATAGCCGTCGCGACCCGGGAAAACCGAGTCCACCAAGTAGGGCGGAATATCCCGTTCGGCCGTGGCGGCCTGCGTGATCTCTTCCCAAATAGGGGCACCTGTAGATGACGCGATGACGCGCTTGATTTCATCGAGGCGCGGTTGGCGTTTGATGAGGTCCGGGGAAAAAATAGTCGAAGGTTGCATTCTGATTTAGACGGACAGGAGTGGAAATTGGGTTGGGTAAAATTGTCCGGACATAAAAAACGACGTCCAAAGGCGGGACGTCGTTTTGAAGTATTGCGATGGGTAATTGGGTTTAACCGAGCATCTCGGCGACCATGGCGCGCTCGTCGGTGAGCTCCTTGTTGGTTGCCGCGATCTTGGCCTTGGCGAAATCATCCATTTCGTAGCCGGTGATGATCTCGACGCTGCCAGGGGTGGTGGTGCGCACGGGCACACCGGCCCAGACATTGGCATCGAAGCCATAAGCCGTGGCGCCTTTGACGGCGACGGAATGAATCGCCCCCGGGGTCATCAAGCTGCGCACGTGATCGACCAAAGCATTAGCGGCGGAGGCGGCGGAGGAGAGACCACGGGCGGCGATGATCGCGGCGCCGCGTTTACCGACGGTCTCAAGAAACGGCCCCTGCAGCCAGGCGGAATCGTTGATGACCTCCGTGGCGGGTTTGCCGTTGATCGTCGCGTGGGCGAAGGCCGGGAACATCGTCGGGCTATGATTACCGTAGATGAAAATGTCCTTCACGGCGGTGAGATCGACGCCGGCTTTCTTGGCGAGTTGGGCCTGGGCGCGGTTTTGGTCAAGGCGCACCATGGCGGTGAATCGGTCGGGCGTGAGGCGCTTGGCCTTGGAGGCGGCGATCATGCAGTTTGTGTTGGCGGGGTTGCCCACCACGGCGACGCGGGCGTCATCGGCGGCCACCTCATCTATGACCTGACCCTGCGCCGTAAAGATCTTGCCGTTGTCCTTGAGCAGATCAGCACGTTCCTGGCCGGGACCGCGCGGCTTGGCCCCGACGAGCAGTGACCAGTTGGCGTCCTTGAAACCGACTCGCGGATCATCGGTCAGCACCATGCCCTTGAGCTGAGGGAAAGCGCAATCGTCGAGTTCCATGGCGACGCCTTCGAGCGCCTTCATGGCTTTTTCAAAAGGCACCTCAATCAATTGCAGGATGACCGGTTGGTCGGGGCCGAACATCGCGCCGGAGGCGATGCGGAAAAGGAGGGAATAACCAATCTGACCGGCAGCCCCGGTAACAGCGACGCGAATAGGAGTTTTCATGGGAAATTGATTTCTAACACAGAGAACGCAGAGCGCACGGAGAAATTCAAAGAAAGCGCCCGGTTGCAGCCGTCACGCTGCTGATGAGCAGTTTCGTTTATGGTGACACCGATTCATTCAAATCGAAAATCAGGCGAAACGCGGAGCCAAGGCGGTGTGGATTTCGCGCACGAGGGCCGCGGTGGTGGGCCAGTCGATGCACCCGTCGGTAATGGAGACGCCGTAGCGAAGTTTATCCTTGGGCTGCGGGAACGGCTGGTTGCCGGCCTCGAGGTTGCTTTCGATCATCGCCCCCATGATGGAGCGGTTGCCGGCGGTGATCTGCGCGAGGAGGGCGCGCATCACCTCGGGTTGGCGTTCCGGTTTCTTGGCGGAGTTGTCGTGTGAACAATCCACGAGGATTGATTTGAGCAACCCGGCCTTGTCGAGCTGCGCTTCCGTATCTGCGATTTGCCCCGCGGAATAGTTGGGACCGGCACTGCCGCCGCGCAGCACGATGTGGCAATCAGGGTTACCGCGGGTCACCACGGCGGAGGCGGCGCCGTCGATGTTGATGCCGAGAAAGGTCTGTGGTTGGGCCGCGGCTTGGATCGCGTTGAGCGCGGCTTTGAGGGTGCCGTCGGTGCCATTTTTGAAACCGAGCGGCATCGACAAACCGGACGCCATCTGCCGGTGCGTCTGGGATTCCGTGGTGCGCGCGCCCACGGCCGACCAGCAAATCAGATCGGCGATGTATTGCGGCGTGATGGGATCGAGCAACTCGGTGGCGGTGGGCAAACCGAGATCGAGCACTTCGCGCAAAAAGGAACGGGCCAAGCGCAAACCCGTCTCGATGTCGTGTGAACCATCGAGATGCGGATCCATGACCAAGCCCTTCCAACCGACGGTGGTGCGGGGCTTTTCAAAATACACCCGCATGACGATCATGATCCGGTCAGATACTTCCTTCGCCAAACCGGCCAGACGGTGGGCATAGTCGCGACCCGCGGCGAGATCGTGAATCGAACACGGACCAACTATGAGCAGCAGCCGTTTGTCATCGGTGAAGATGATGCGATGCAAATCACTGCGCGTGCGGGTGACAAATTCGGCCTGCGCAGCCGTCTTGGGCAACTCGTGCAGCAAAGCGGCGGGAGAGGGAAGGGCACGAGTCTCAACGACATTGATGTCGGAAGTGATTTGCATGGAAGGTCAACTTGGGCTGACGATCCCGGGCGGGGCAAGTCTCGCTTCCGTCATGAACGGATGATTTTATCCGGACAAAAAAGTGGCCGGTCGCTTACCCCTAAGCGACCGGCCTTTGCTTTCTGAGTTACCCCAAAACTCCCGCTAGGCGGGAGAAGTGTGAAATTGATGATTTGATAGATACTATGGTTAGTGTCATCGTCAACTTAAAGTTATCAAAAACTATCACTTATTTTCGTAACACTATTTTAACCAGATAATTAAACTTTTGTGGAAGATTTGCAACATACCCCATATCATTTTTGGCAACCTGCGGCCTGTCTGCGAGTTACGGGAGAGGATGCATTAACATTCCTTCAAGGTCAGGTGACTAACAACCTAGCAGAGCTAATAGTGGATCACACGGTTTACGGCCTATTGTTGAATCAAAAAGGCAAAGTGCTCGCGGATTGTTTTGTGGGTCGAGTGGGTCAGGAAGAGTTCCTCGTGGTCAGTTACCATTCAAAAGCGGAGGACATTCGCGAGCGACTCGAGGCCTACATCATCGCGGATGATGTCACGATCACGGATGAAACCGACCAATCGCGAGGAGTGACCTTTTTCACTGAGGCGGACCACTGGGAAGTGATTTCGCATTTGCCCGGAGGGTATCTGTTTCCCGGACGACGCACATCTGGCAGCCATTGGGAATGGATCGCACCGGAAGTGCAGTTGGAGGAAATTTCCCCGAGCCTGCATCAGGATCTGCAACTCACGAATGAAGAAATGGAACGTCGTCGCATCGCCGCGAAGATTCCGGCGATTCCTCAGGACATCGGTTTAGGCGAGTTGCCCAATGAAGGCGGACTCGATCGTGACGCGATTTCTTATACGAAGGGTTGTTACCTTGGGCAGGAAGTGATGGCGCGACTGAAGGCGATGGGCCAGGTGCGGCGTCAGTTGCTACCGCTTAATGCGACCGCACCCTTACCCACCTTGCCGGCGCCCCTCTTTGCCGGTGAAAAACAGGTCGGGGAACTGCGTTCGGCCGTCGCCACGCCGGAAGGATTTGACGGGCTGGCGCTCATCACACTTATGCATGTGCCAGCCGATCGTAAACTCGCGTTGACCGTGAGCGGTCCATCGGTCGTCACCCTGCAAAACCCGGCATGAACGAACTCGATCAACTTACCGCGCTCTGTGTAAATTTGGGCGCGGAACCAGGCGCGGCCGCCACCATGGCGGCCCAGTTGCAGAAACGTGCGACGCAATTTGCGACGGAACGGGGCGTGACGCGGGAGGAAGCGATGCATTACTTGCTCGAGGTCTTGGTCAAGGGCCGGGCGGGTGAGTCGGTGGCGGATACATCCGCTCCGCGACCCACGCCATCGATGCGCGAGAAACTCCTCTCCTTGTTTCACGCGACATTCGGCCGGGGACCGACGGTGATGACGCGAGCTCCCGGGCGCATCGAATTCATTGGGAATCATACTGACTATAACGGTGGCACGGTGCTGGGTGCGGCGATTGATCGCGGCGTGTGGGTGGCTCTGGCGCCGCGGACTGACGGCCAACGGCGGTTTGCGAGCGATCAGCACGAGGCCATTGTCACCACTTCAGTCGAGCGATTGGTGCAGCAGACGGGAGCGTCGGCTTGGTTGAATTATCCGCTCGGCGTTTTGGCGGCATTACCAGAGTTCGGACTGAAGGCCCCGGCCGGATTTGATTTTCTCGCGATCTCTGATCTGCCCACCGGGGCGGGTTTGAGCAGCAGTGCGGCCATTGAACTGGCTTCGGCCCTTGGCTTCCTGGAACTGACGGGCGAGCACCCGCCGCGCGAAATCGTGGTCAAAGTGGGCCGGCATGCGGAAAATAATTTCGTGGGGGTGCCGTGCGGGATTCTCGATCAGGGGGTTTCTGGTTTTGGGCAGAAGGACCAGCTCGTGTTCATTGATTGCCGCGGTCCGACCTTTGCCACCGTGCCGATGCCAGCGGGAGTGCAGTTCTGGATTTTCAATACGCATACCAAGCATGCACTCGTGGACGGACTTTATGCCGCACGGCACCGGGAGTGCATGGAAGCGGCGCAATTGCTGGGCGTGCAGCAATTGGTTGACGTTTCACCGGAGCAACGGGCGGCCAGTCTGGACAAGCTACCGGCAGTGGAGGCGCGCCGCGCGCGGCACATTGTGGAGGAGATCGCCCGCGTGGGGCAGACCGTGACCGCCTTGCAAACCAACGATCTGGTGAAGGTTGGCAAGCTGTTGACGGCTTCGCACCGGAGTTCGCAAACACTCTTTGAAAACAGCACGCCTGAATTGGATTTCTTGGTGGATACGTTGATTGCCGAACCGGGGGTCTATGGCGCCAGATTGTCCGGCGGAGGCTTCGGTGGGGCCGTCATGGCATTGACTTCGTCGGCGTTCAGCGAGGAGCAGGCCGCGGCGGTCGCGCGAGCCTATCAGGACAAGTTTGGCACCGAGCCGATGGTGTTGAGCACGCCGCCGTGCGAAGGCGCGGCGGTGATTTGATCCCGCGTTCGCGGTTACCGTTGGTTCAGGGCCTTCAACTGCTCGCTGAGCCAGATCTTGTGTTTCCAACGCAGATTCTTGGACGACATGTCGATGGCGTAGAGACTGTCGTTCATTTTCGGTGGAGGCAGTTCCAGAATGTTGCACAGGTTGAGGGCGAGCCACTTCTCGATTTTCAACACGACCAACTTTTTGCGGAGACGCCCCTGGATGTCGCGGTTGAGAATGGTGGGGATGGTGTTCAACGTCAGGATTTCATCGATGGCGGTGTGGGCCATCTTTACGCGGCCTTCCTCGCTCGCATAAAAGTGGGTCAGGGCAAAGACAGTTTTGCCCGGGTTGATCCGTTTCAACAATTGGCAGGACTGCACCACGGTTGAACCGGTGCGCACCATGTCGTCGAACAGCACGATGTCGTGACCCTCAATGTCGGCTAGGCTCCATTCGCTCTCGGGATGGATGCTGATATCCACTTTGCGTTCGCCGGTTCTCACCTTGTCCAACATCACGAATTTTACCTTGGGCAGGTTTAGCCGGTGACGCATTTCATTGACGAATTCGCGTGCGCCCTTGTCCGGAGCGCACAGGGCGAGACCTTCGCCACCTTCCTGGTAGCTGACGATGTTCGAGTTCAGCAGGTAATCGACGTAGATGTCGTAGGGGATGATGTTATGAAACTTTCCCTCGAAGACCTCGGTGAACGTGGTTTGCACGGAGTGGGAGTGATTGTGCACCGTGAGCACTCGATCGACCCCGGCCAACTTCAGCATCTGGGCGTAGAGTTTAGCCGTGAACAACTGACCGTCGAATTTCTTTAGATCCTGCTGGTCACGCTTGAAGCTGGTCTCACCGAGGTCAGGCCGGGGTCCACGATCCTGGGCACTGTAATAAAGGTCGGGCTCAACCAGGATGACCTCGGCCGCGCCGTTTTCCTTGGCGGCTCGCGCGATCATCAAGGTGCGCATGGTCAGGCTTTGGCGGCTCATCATCAGACTGCTGGTGCTGACAATGATGACGCTTTTGCCCGCCAACTTGTTGCCGATATCGCTGAAGTCCTGTTCGTCCGAAATGAAACGCGGACAGAACTCCGAGTTGGCAAAGCGCTTCATGCTGATCAGATCGGCGACGTCCTCGCGTTGGCCCATGGCAAAGGCGACATCGATCGCGAAGGGATCGTCCGAGGAATTGCCAACAACTATGTATTTCGAATCGGTCATGATGAATGGAACCTGAGCTAGAGCAGTTCGCCGATTTGGGCGAAGTAGGACTGCACCCAAGGTTGGAAGCATAGAAAATACAATGCGCCGGCAATGGCGAGCATGGGACCAAACGGCACCTGCACGCCAAAACCCAGATTGGTGGGTTCGCCCTCGGCCGTTTCCGCCCGGGGGGCGACGATCGAGGGTTTGCCGACGACTTTTTGCCAAATCAAAGCCAGCACGAACCAGACGGTGCCGACGATGGCGCCACCGAAAATCGCAAAGACCGCACCCTGCCAGCCGCAGAACGCACCGATGGCGCCGACAAATTTCACATCGCCGAAGCCCATGGCATCCTTGCGCAAGATCGCTTCCGCGACCAAGGCGATCCAGAGCACCAGCCCGGAACCAATCAACAAGCCTTGGGTTCCGATCACGACTGAACGCAGGCTATCGACCACAAAGAAATCTCCACTCTGACCGTGCAACGACGGCACAAGTAACGACAGCAACACACCCAACACGCCACCCCCGATGGTGAACACATCCGGGATGATCATGTGGTCGAGGTCGATGAAAGTGGCGCAGAGTAGAATGCAGAGAAAGAGCATGCCGACGAGGGCCTTGGCAGGGGCGAATTGCCACCAGCAGGCCAAGAACAACCCAGCGGTCAGCAATTCCACAAAGGCATAGCGAAAGGAGTAACCCCGACCGCAGCAGCGCGCTTTGCCACGCAGGATGAACCAACTGAAGATCGGGATGTTGTCATACCACGCGATCGGTGCCCCGCAGCCGCAATGGGACCCGGGGGTGACGATCGATTTCCCAGCCGGCACCCGGTAAATGACCACATTGAGAAAACTGCCAATACTGGCCCCGAAAACGAAAACCACCATCGGGAAAAACCAAGGCAAGAGGGTGTTGATTTCGTTGTAATCGGCCATGTCAGCGGGAGGCGGCGAGGGCGGCGGCCATCATGGGGGCGGTTTGGCCGGCGGCAACCCCGCTCCATATTTCCAAGGCTTTGGCCCCTTGATGCACCAACATGGCCATGCCGTTGGCGTGGGGTAGTGCGAGTTGCTCGGCGGCGGCCAACAGGGGAGTGAGCGGCGGATTGTAAATCATGTCGAAGACCCCGGCCGGTTTCGGCAGGCGGGCCAGATCTATGGGGACGGGATCATCGGGATGCAAACCCGCCGAGGTGGCATTGATAATTAATGCCCCGGTGGGGAGCTCGGTGGGAATGTGATCCGGCGCGAAACCATGGATGGGCACTCCGTCCGCGATGGGCTGCAGCTGCGCCAGTAATTTTGCCAGATTATCTGCGGTGCGATTCGCGATCCACAATGAAGCACAGTGACGTTGGAGGCATTCGACGGCGGCTCCACGAGCGGCCCCACCGGCGCCAAGTAAAACCACCGGACGACCGGTGAGTTCGAGTCCCAGCCCTTCTCGCACCGCCTCGGCCATGCCGTAACCATCGGTGTTAAAGCCGGCCCATCCTTCCGCGGTGCGGCGCAAGGTGTTAACGGCGCCGACGGGTTGGGCGGCGGCATCAATCGTCGCCACTTCTTGCACGGCGAGAATCTTGTGCGGCACGGTCAGGTTGATGCCGTGAAATCCCCTAGCATGCAGTTCTTGCAAGGCCTTGGGCAAATCATCGGGCGGCACATCGAAGCGAAAATATTTCCAGTCCGCGAACCGTGCATTGCTTCGGGCTAATTCCGCGAGCGCGGCATTGTGCATCAACGGACTCAGCGAGTGCTTGATGGGGTGGCCAAGGACGGCAAGTGCGGTGCCGGGAAAATCCCAAGTGGCCAAATCGCCCAAGGTGAGCACTGCGGAATTTTCAGGATTCGAGTTCAGATAGCGGATTGGGACAGTTGCGCGCCGACCACGCAAAGTCGAAAACTGCTCCGCCTCATCCTTCTTCAGGTTGAGTTCCGCTCGTAAGCGGCCTCAAAGTCTTCGACGAAGCCAGCAAACAGCCGTGCTTTGGCAGGATCACCCGCGGTATGGTAGTGGTTGACGAGGTTGCGGCAGCAGCGGCAGAGGACTTCACGCACCGGGGTTGGGGCTAGGTCCTCGACGCTGGGCTCCAAATGATGCGCACGCATCAGATCCAAAACCTCGTCGGGATCGCGAAACACCCCACGATCAAAGGCATCGATGAAAAACACATTTCCTTCCTGGTAGCACCCGACGAGAAAATGGCCGGGAATGCCCACCGACTCGAGTTCCAAGCCCAACCGCTCCGCCACCAGCAGGTAAATGATACAGAGGGAAATGGGGATGCCTTTGCGGGTGGCCAGCACCTGATCCAACAGGCTGTTGCGCGGATCGGTGTAATTTTCCTGATTACCCCGAAAGCCCCACTCGTGAAACAACACCCGGTTGATGATGCGGCATTTTTCGCGCGGTGAAGATGGTTCACTGATCAACTCGCGGCAGCGGCGGGCAATCCGGTCCAGCATGTCGTGGCAAGCCCCGGCATCGAGTTCGGCATTTACCGTGCGGGCAAGTAAGAGGGCACCCGACTCGAGTTCGTAGTTCAGTGAGTTGATGAAGACGCGGAAATCAGCGGCGGGATCACTGAACTTCAACTGACCGAGGAACCACGTGGCGTGTTTGGCGAGAGAGCGATGCGACTGCTGTTGGGTGGACTGCAAAAACTCGTGTGCCGGTGCGCCCAGCTCCGCGAAATGGGTGAGCAATGCCTGTCGAACGGTTGGATTCGGGTCGTCGAGCAAGCGCAGATAGGATTCGCGGCGCTCGGGACTCAGTTTTTCCGTTTCCACGTCGCGAACCGAAGCCGGATTTACCGACGTGGCAACCCGGAAACAGCCGAGTTTTGTTAAATTATTCAGCGGGAGCCGAAAAGAGCCGTGCCGACCCGGACTTGCGTGCTGCCCGCGGCGATCGCGGCGATCATATCGCCGCTCATGCCCATGGATAATTCTCGCAGGGGCACGGCGAATTTATCCGCCAGTGTATCCCGTATTGTGCGCAGATTCTCAAAAGTCCGCTGGGCCACGGCCGGATCGTCACTCAGCGGGGCAATCGTCATCAATCCATCCACTTGCAAAGCGGATTGGTCGAGGGCGAATCCGAGCAGGGCCGCCGCATCGGCCGGTTCCGCGCCGAATTTGGCCGGATCATTCCCGGCGTTGATCTGCAAGAGGATCGGCAAAATCCTACCTGCCGTAGCGGCGGCGCGATCCAGATGTTTTAGCAACTTTGCACTGTCCACGCTTTGCACCCGGTCAAAATTTTCCACTGCGAGCTTCGCTTTGTTCGACTGCAAGTGCCCGATGAGCTCCCATTTGATGGCTACAGAGCACTGCGTTCGTTTATCCACGGCTTCCTGCACGCGATTTTCACCCACGGCCCGCAGGCCATAACGGGCGGCGTATTCCGCCGCGGCAGCCGGGTGGGTCTTGGTGACGGCCAGCAATTCTACTTCTGCCGGATTTCGTCCGGCTTGGGCGCATGCTGCGGCAATCTGGGCCTGCACAGTATCAGCGCGGGCTTTAAATTGGTCGTAGGTAAGCATCAGCATTTGGATAGCTAATAAGGTTGCTAGATAATTAGGAGCTTTTATGGTCCGTGCCAACAACGATAGCCATGCAAATAGAAAACTTCAAAATATTCGCCGATTTGGTGGAAACGAAGAGTTTTTCCAAGTCTGCCAAATTGAATGGGATAACCCAGTCTGCCGTCAGTCAGCAGGCCCGGGCGATGGAGCGGCATTTCAAGACCCTCCTCATCGATCGTAGCCAGAAGCAATTCCAGCTCACGCGGGAAGGTCAGCAGGTTTATGACTCCGCCAAGGAGATGCTTCATAACTACGACAAATTGTTGAGCGAATTGCAGGAGCTGAAAAAAGTGATCAGCGGCACGATTCGGATTTCGACCATTTACTCGATCGGACTGCACGAGCTACCGCCCTACATAAAGAAGTTTTTGGTCGATTTCCCCTCGGTTAATGTGCGGGTGGAATATCGACGCTCCAATCTCGTCTACGAGGACATTTTGCACAATTCAGTGGATTTCGGCTTGGTCGCCTTCCCGGTGAAGACCCGTCAGATCGAAATGCTGCCGTTCCGGGCCGACCGCCTGGTGCTGATCACGCATCCCAATCACGCCTTGGCCAATAAGACCGAAATCGATCTCAAGGATTTGACCGGCCAAAAATTCATTGGCTTCGACCCCGATATTCCGACCCGCAAGGCGGTGGATATTATCTTACGTGAGAATAAGCTGGAGATCGAGCCGGTGATGGAGTTCGACAACATCGAGACGGTGAAACGGGCGGTGGAAATCGATCATGGTATCGCCATAGTGCCCTATGCGACCGTGATGCAGGAAACGAAGCAGGGGTCGCTCGCGGCCATCCAATTCAAGGGTAAGGATTTTACCCGTCCGCTCGCCATTCTGCACCGCAAGGGTCGGGTGCTGACCCCCGCCATGCGCAAATTCATCGAGACGCTGGGGTTGGATTTGTCCTGAAACCAGGGTCTCCAAAAGATTCACCTGGGTTTGCGAAAACCGGGGAAGAAAGCTTCCTTTGAGGTCTCTCAGACTATGATGCCTGCAATAAAGAAGATTTTTTCACGCCCATTTATCATGCTGTCGGTGCTGTTGGTTGGTTTGGCCGGCTGCAAACCACACACCGAGACTGAGGCTCCGGCGGAAACGCCGGCCAAGGAAACGGCGATGGCCCCGGATACCGCCCAGAAGGCAAAGTCCAGTTTGCCGATCATTGATGTAGCGCCGACTTGGAGCCTGACCGATATCGAGGGCAAATCGGTGGGTTCCGAAGCACTCAAGGGCAAGGTGGTGGTGGTGGATTTTTGGGCTACTTGGTGTGCACCTTGCCGCGAAGAGATTCCCGGCTATATCGAAATGCAGAAAAAATACGGCAAGGATGGCTTGGTTATTGTGGGCGTTTCGGTGGATACCGGTGGCCCGGCCAAGGTCGTGGATTTCGCCAAGAAATTCGGTGTCAATTATACTCTGGTGATGGCCGATAATGACATGGTCCAGGCCTTTGGCGGTTTGAATGCGATCCCGACAACATTTCTCATTGATCGTGAAGGTAACATTCGTGACGTAAAAATCGGATCCATGCCGACCGCGGTCTATGAAAAGACCGTCTTGAAGCTACTGAACTGATCAGCGGATACGATATTGGTCGGTTAGGGATTGTGCGCCACGCGCAAGTCGTGAACGTAACGCGGTCCTGATGCACTTTCCGCCCTACATGTTAATTCCGCTGGCCTGCGGATTATTTTATGTGCTCGGCATGTTGACCCTTAAGCGGGCTTCCGAGTTGGGGGTAGGGGTCTGGCGGGTGACATTTTTTGCCAATTGGGCCTGTGCGCTGATGTTTCTGCCGTGGTGGTTTCGCAACGGTCTGGCCCCGGTGGACTGGACCTTGTATTGGCAACCGGCGGCCAGTGGCCTGCTCTTTCTGGTGGCGCAGGTCGTGATGTTTTTGGCCATTACCCGGGGCGATGTTTCGGTGGCCGCACCGGTAATGGGCTTGAAGGTCATATTGGTGGCGCTTCTGAGCAGCGTTTTATTGGTTGGCGACATCCCACTGCAATGGTGGATCGGGGCGGGTCTGAGCACGGCGGCGGTTGGGCTGCTGAATCTGGGTGGGGGGGCGCGGCACCGTCGGGTGGGACAAACGATCCTGCTCACTTCGCTAAGCGCCGTGCTCTATGCGTTGAGCGATGTGCTGATTGCGCGCTGGGCACCGGTCTGGGGCCGCGGGAATTATTTTCCGCCGCTCTTTCTGGCGGTGGGACTGTATTCCTTCGTGCTGTTGCGCTTTGCGAAAGGACCTCTGTTTGCCGTTACCAAACAAGCATGGCGCTGGGTATTGCCCGGTGCGGGATTCAATGCCCTCACCAACGGTGGTATCGCTTTTACTCTCGGGACTTGGGGCAACGCCACCGCCGTCAACATCGTCTACAGTTCGCGGGGGCTGTTCAGCGTGCTCTTGGTCTGGCTGGCCGGACATTGGTTCTCCAGCACGGAAGGACAAGTTGGGCGGGCGGTTCTGGTCTATCGCATGATTGGCGCCGCCGCGATGGTGGCCGCCATCGGACTGGTGCTCATTTAACATAGCGGAGGGGGCCGGCGATAACCCCTAACGCCGACCCCCATGGTTTGCTATGTTTCCGGTCATTTGGGACCGGTGTCGTTTAGGTCAACCTAATGGCAGTCCTTAACAACAAGCTCACTTAAGCACTGCGCGTGCCAACTTTGGCTCGGTTAATCGGCGGTGAAGCGTGCGATCTGAGCTAGTCCGTCCGCTACTTCCCGGTCGCTGCGGCATCGCGGCATCTTATTTTGGCCGCCCCATTTTCCCTGGCTGCGCATCCACTGTTCAAAGACTCCCGGCATCACCAGCCGCACCACCGGAGCTTCGAGGCTGCCGCCCTTGCGTTTGGCCTCGTAGTCGTGGTTCAGCAATTGGAGTTCGGCGTCGAGATCGACGGCGAGGGCCGGACCGGTTGGGGTGACCACGGTGCCCGGTCGCAATTCGATCCACCACTCGTGCTTACCGCGATGCTGGCCCGTCAGCGAATTTATGAAGATGGGGGCCACGTGAAAGTTGACGATGGTCCAATCCGACTTCCGGCAGACCTTGGTCAGGGCCTCCGTGAGTTCTTTTTCGATCACGTGCTCCCCAAAATCGGTCAGTTGCAGTTTGGTGCGACCGACATAAACCAAGCGCGGAGTTTCGGTGCTGAGGAACCGGACCACATCGCCAAGCACGTAGCGGCATAGTCCGGCCGGGGTGGTCATGATCAGCACGTAGTCCACGTCGTTTTGACGCCGGCCAACGGCACCGCCTTGGGGCCGAGTTGAGCCAGACGGGTTTCATTGAATTCCTTTAAGGGCAGGAATTCATAAAAAATGCCGGCATCGGTAATCAGTCGCAGACCCTGTTTACTGTCGGCATCTTGGGCGGCGATGAAGCCTTCCGCGGCATGATAGACTTCATGGAATTTTACGTCCGGGCCGCACATCTGCTGCAGTTCATCCATGAACGGTTCGATGGGCACTCCACCGTGAACAAGGCATTCCAGATTGGGCCAGATAGCCTGTAAATTTTTAGGGGCGGTTTTTCGTGAATCGACCTGTTCGCGCAGGGTTTGGATCAGGATCAGCAACCAGTTGGGGATGCCGGACAACAGAGTGATGTCGCAATTTCGGGTGCGATTGACCATCGCCGTCAACTTGGCCGGCCAGTCACTCATCCGGGCGATATCTACGCCGGGTTCGTATAAATGCTTTTCCATCCACTCCGCCATATCATGCTCAAGGATACTGCTAAGATCACCCGCGTAAGCCGCAAACGGGGCTGATTCCGTCAGGCCGTAAAGTGGCGTGTTGCCGCCGAGATGGAGGTGCCGGCCATGGAAAATTCCCGCGTGTCCGACCCGGCTGGTATGATAATAGAGTGACGCATTTCCGGCTTGGCGAAAATGATCCAGCATCGCATCCGTGATCGGCAGATATTTCGGGCGGCCCGCGGAGGTGCCTGCAGTGATGGCGTATTGGGTGCACTGCCCCGGCCAAAGCACATCCGCCGCCCCGCGTTTCATCCGTTCAAATTGGGGCACCAGCGATTCATAGGTGCGGAGTGGTGCCTGGTGCGCAAATTTTTCGTAGCTCATTCCGGGCTTAAGGCCGGCCTCCCGACCCTGTTCCGTCAGGCTTAATTCCTGGAGTAATTGTCGGAATGCTTCCTGTTGGGCGGGAACGGCCGGACGTTTCAAACGTTTACCCGTCCACAGGGTCATAAAACCGGCACCGAAGGTGTAGATACTTTTGGGCAAGACCGGCATATCGGTAGCGAAACTCGCTCCATTAGGCAGCGCTTCACCGTGCCTAGCCGCAAGCGTATTCACGCGTTCCACCCAATCTTACGGGAATTTAGCCTGTGATAAACGAAGTGACATTACCGCGGCTTTGCCGTTCTCAAGTAACTGCATGCCGTTGCCGCCGATCATTTATGAGGACGAAGCACTGCTGGCTTTTGACAAGCCGGCCGGCTTGCCCGTCGCGTCTGCATCGCAAAGTGAAACCCTTGGCGCACTCGTGCGGGAGCATTACGGGTCCGGCGTTAGTAATGTGCAGCGGGATGATGCCGACGTCAGTGGGTTGTCCTTGTGGTCAAAAACAAAGCCCGCCCTGGATTTTCTCAGCGGGCAATTTCAAGCCAAGACCGCGCAGCGGTTATATCATGCGATGGTTGTCGTGCTGGCCGGGGAGGAAATAAAATTTCCGGACACTATGCTGCGTGATGCCGCGGGTGGAGTTCCGGCGGAATTATCCATCGATTGGTGGATTGGCCATGATCCGGAAAGTCCCGCGCAGATGAAAGCGTTTCGCCGCAACGGCGGGCAGTCGGCTGAGAGCAATTTTGTGGTGAAGGAGAGCTTTGGGAAGTTTGTTTTGGTGGAAGCCCGGCCAATCACCGGACGCAAGCATCAGTTGAGGGTGCATCTGGCGGCGGCGGGGCTGCCAGTCTTGAACGATGCCCTTTACGGCGTCCCGGAAACGCAGTTGCTACTTTCAGATTTCAAACGCGGCTACAAGGGCGGGGCCGATGAACGGCCAATGATTCGGCAGCTGGCCTTGCATGCAAGTGAGGTGGTCATTGCCCACCCACTGACTCGTGAGTCCCTGACTTTGCGTGCGCCCCTGCCACAGGAATTTGAGATCGCGTTGAAGAACCTGCGGAAATTTGGCCGCGGGGCCGGTCGGCGCCTTAGCGCCGGAGTTGATCGAGTAACTCGCGCGCCGAACCGAGGTCGGGGTTGAGTGCAATTGCCTTTTCCAAGTGGGGAATGGCTTCCCGCTGACGGCCCGGCATGTTGATCAATAACAGGGCGATACTGTAATCGGCCTCCCAGTAGGCGGGCTGGATTTCCAATGCCGCGTGGAACTGCTTCAAGGCCGCCTGACGATAAGCGGGATAGGCTTGCAGGGCATAGCCAAGATTAAAACGCACCCACGCGATGCTGGGTTCCTGGATCGCGACCCGCCAATAATGCGGCAAAGCCTCGGCTTGCCGTCCGGGTGTCGACATCAACACGTTGGCGAGATTGGCGCGCGCCTGCCACAGTGTGGGTTTTAAATCGACGGCCCGTTGCAGGTGAGTCAGGGCGCCGGCTTGGTCTCCCTGCGACAACAGCGCCATTGCGAGATTGGCGTGCACCTCGGCGTATTCGGGTCGCAGCCTCAGGGCCTCCTCGTAGCTGGCGATTGCATCTTGGGTATGGCCGGTCTCAACCAGTTCCAAACCGAGGTTGTAGGCTGCCATCCAGCACGTGGGATTCTTGGCGAGGGTTGCCCGGTAGAGCGTGATGTTGTCTTGGTATTCGTGGGCCTGTCGCCAGGTTTGCGTGCCAAGCAATCCGAGCACAATTACGGCGGCGCTACCCATACCCCATGTTGAGGTGATTTTCAGTTTGCCGACCAGTTGAGCGAACCCGGTGGACCCCGACACGAAAATCGCAATCGCGGCCAGATATTGGAAATGGTCGGCGACGTAGGAATACTGGAAAGGGTAGACGTTGAAGAAGCCCAGCGCGGGAAACAGCGTGCCGCCAAAAAGCAGGGCGGCGGCCAAGGGCCCGCGGGTGCGATGCCGCAACAGCCAGAAGCCGACCAGTGTTACGATGGCTGCAATCAGGCCGATAAAGTGGCTCGCAACCGTGGGCACCATTTCCCAACGGGGATAGATGAAAACCAAGTCGGCGGGCCAAACGAGTTTCCCCAGATAGAACCACACAACTTTTCCTGCGAGCAAGGTGCGCTGCAACCACGACAAGGCGAAGAACTCGCCCTCGGCGCCGATGAAGGTGCGCTCCACCCATGCCGTCATCAGCCCCCCCACCATCGCCAAGGCAAACCAAGGCAGGAGGGGAATGACATCACGACGCAGGGATAGTTTACCTCGTCGCCACCATGCGATCACCAGCAAAGCCGCGGGCAAGGTGACCGTGACGGTCTTGGTTAGTGCAGCGAAGATGAATAAAACCGTCGCCAGGGCATAGGTCCGCCAAGTCGAGTTGGTCGTTTGATCACGTTGGGCGTCGATCCGCAGCCAGGTCAGCATGGCCAGCAGATAGAAGACGGTGGAAAGCGTGTTCTTTTGTTCCGAGATCCATGCCACTGATTCCACGCAGACCGGATGGAGGGCAAAGAGCGCGCCGCCCAACCAAGCACCCGGCAAAGCCAGCCGCCGCATCAGAAGGACAATCAATCCCGCCGAAAGCGTGTGCAGCAGAATGTTGAGGCAATGATATCCCTCCACGGCATCGCCCCACAAATGGTGTTCCAGCCAGAACGCACTGTGCAGCACCGGATAATATTGCTGCGTTGCCCCGAGTTCGAACCAGATGCGTGCCAGCCCTCCCGGTAGCAGCAATTCGGGTGTGGTGACGTGCGCGTTGTCATCCCACAGCATCGCGCCGTGCACAGCCGGGTAATACGCGATGAGCGCCAGGATCAGCAGACCCAACCAGCCCAACCAAAGTGGCACGGCACCTTTGGTCTGAATGGAATTGGCGGTGGGTTTTTCGCGCTGACGCGACATGCCTAGACCGTTTCCGCTTCTCTTTTTTCCTGCAATGCGGAAAACCAAACCCCAACCTGACCGCGATGAGTTCACCCGATACCCCCACCGCTTACGCAGAGCAGTTAAAAACCGAGGCCGCTGCGCGAACATTGGCCGGTTGGAGTTTCCCACCACCTGAGGCAGGTAATTCCCACTCACGAACGATCAAAAAAGTCGGAGTGATCGGTGCGGGCGTCATGGGCTCGGGCATCGCGCACTGGTGCGCGGCATGCGGATTGCAGGTCGTGTTGCGCGATGTGCAGCCGGAATTCATTGCGCGGGGGTTGACCGTGATCCGTGGCTTGTTCGACGGCGGGGTCAAACTAGGGCAACAAACAGCAGATGAGGCCGAACAGGCCATGGGGCGCATCGTAACGACGACCGGCTGGGACGGGTTTTCCGATTGCGATCTGGTGATTGAGGCGATCGTCGAAGACGTTGCGGCCAAGCAGAAATTATTTGCCGAAATCGCGACCAACGTGGGACCCCTTGTGCTGCTGGCATCGAATACCTCAGCCCTGCCGATTGAGGAACTATTTGGTAACGTGCCGCAGCCGGAGCGGACGCTGGGGATCCATTTTTTCAATCCCGTAGGCCGCATGCCGCTGGTTGAGCTGATCATGGGGCGGCAGACCAGTGAAGCCACCGCCACGGCCGCACTGGGCTTTGTTAAACAGTTGAAGAAATCGCCGGTGATCTGCCGCTCGTCCCCGGGATTTCTGGTAACGCGTGTCCTGTTCTTTTATCTCAACGAAGCGTGCCGATTATGGGAAGAAGGCGTGCCCACCGAGACGATAGATAACGCGATGCGTGAGTGGGGTTGGCCGATGGGACCGATGCGGCTGATCGATGAGGTTGGTGTTGATGTAACCGATTTTATCTTCGGCGAGATGGCGCATTATTTCACGGCGCGTTTCCAGCGCGCCACGATTTGCACCCGCTTGTTGGCGGCCGGATTTAAGGGCCGCAAGAATGGCGCGAGCAGCGGCTTCTACGCTTATGTCGGTCGTGAGGCGTCCCTCAATGAGGCTGCGAAACTGATGGATGTCGGCCCGATGTCGTCCACACCCACAGCGACGGAGATAGCCGGACGATTAATGGCTGTCATGGTCGCGGAGGCTCAACGTTGTCTCGATGAAGGGGTGATCAAGACGCCAGCAGATGTAGATTTCGCCTTGCTCAGCGGGGCGGGATTTCCGGCTACGCGCGGGGGTTTGATGCACTGGGCTGCCGGGAAAAATACTGGTTAATGCGAATCAGTCAGGGCTAACGCCTATTTCCCTGAAAGGGATTTCATACGCACATCATACATTAATTTCTTAAGAGACCTGATCTTCTGTGGATCGAGGGTCCCGGCCAAGTCTATGAGCTCGTCGGTGCGTTTGAGTTTTCGAATGCGCTCTTCTTCCGCCAGCATAGCTACACCGACGCCCGTGTTTAGGGATGCAAACGGCCCTATTTTGAGTCCGGGATACCGTTTAAGGGCAAGTTCAGCTTTACCCTTGGGCGTCAGCATTTCGAATTCGGAGAGATCCCGGAATTTGTCCTCAAAGACGATGTAGTCGGGCATCATCAGGACGTCGCCTCGGGGATTTCCTCCGGACGCATTTCGGGTAATCGTTCTTCGGCGGATTCCACCGTGGCCATCGAAGCATCGTATTTGGGTAGCGATGCTTTCAGGACTTCCCTGATCACGGCAGAGAGTTTTGGAGTTTGGTGGGTCTCCGGATCGGATTCTTCCGCCATGCACGCAGCAAGTCCGGTGGCGGAAAACAAGAACATGAGGGGTAGAGGTCTCACGGCGGAAACCCTTGGGATTCGTGTGAGAGCGGTGAGTTCCTTTGAATGCTGAAACTTTCTCCCAGCCCGGACGCTCTTTACTGGATATTCTTCAAGGCTTCACGGGCACGCTCTTTGGAAACCTCGTCGTATTTCTCGCTATTGGGCAACGCCAGGCCGGCCGCGAAAGCTTGTCGGGCGGCGGCGGGCTGATGATCCGCCAGGTAAGCAAAGCCCAATTCGATTTGATGAGAGGGATTGTTGGGCGCGAGTTCGACCGAGCATTGCAGCAGGCGGATGCCTTCCTCCGTCGAAGCATCCGGCAAACCGCCGAAGAGCAGACCGATCATGAAGCGCTTGGTGCCACCGAGCTTGGCTACTTCGCATTGCCAGCGTCCCAGCACATGGAAGGCCCAGTCGTAGTTTGGATCCTGCTGGAGGGCCCGGTCGGCAAACTCCTTGGTCAGGCGGACATATTTGATCTTGGTGCGCACATCGCTGTAGAGCCCCAGTTTGCCGTAACAGATCGCAATCGAAAGGGTGTGGACGGCATTAGTTGGTTCGAGCTCGTGACTGCGTTGGGCGTAATCAAGGGCCAGCTCCATGAGCCGTTTCTTTTCCTCCGGTGCGGTGTCCTCGATGGTCGAGTCGGAATACTGCTTGGAAATTTTTTGGAGGATAAACGGATCGTTGGGTCGTGCGGCATCCGCCGCCTGAAACAGTTCCAGTGCCTTTTGCGTATCGAAGGCAGCCTCGGCGGCGATCGCCGACTTGATCAATGCGTCTGCATCGGCCGCGTGAGCGAGATGCAAACCCACGCCAAGGCAAAGACTCAACAGGAGGAATTTCATGCAATGGTGATACGGTCCGGAGGTGGCCTTGGTTGCATGGATTGCAATCCGGCACAGTGGCCTCAAAGTGCAGGTATGTCCAACGCACCGGCACCTCGCATCCATGGCGTGGTTGAAACCATCCTCTATGTGGAGGATCTCCCCCGAGCCATCGCGTTTTACACCGAGGTGCTCGGACTATCCCCCATGACGGGTAATCCCGAACGATTTCAATCGTTCGATGCCGGGCAGGCGCGGGTGCTCCTATTGTTCAAACGGGGTGCAACCCTCGAAACCGTGGTCACCCCGGGTGGCAACATTCCACCGCACGATGGACACGGTCCGCTGCATATTGCCTTTGGCATTGGGGAAGCTGACTATCCGGTTTGGCGTTCACGGTTGGTGGCACACGGCGTGGAGATAATCAGTGAGACCCGGTGGGATCGCGGCGGCCGGAGTCTCTACTTTCATGATCCGGACGGAAATGTCGCGGAGTTGGTCACACCGGGCATCTGGCCGAACTACTGATAACGGTTCACGGCTTGCGGAAAAGGTAATGGCTCACGAGCCACTCCTCTCCGTTGCGGTAACCCCAGAGTTCCGCACAGGACATGTAAAAGGTGCGCCAATAAGCCCACCATTTGGTCGCCTGATCTGGGCCATAGGTATCGCGGAAGAGCGGCAGGATTTCCTCGCGATGCTTGTCCATATTCTGCAACCAGTGTTCCGCTGTCTGCTGATAGTGCCGGCCGTTTACTTTCCAGTCTTCGACGAGTTTCAGATCGGTTTGAAATTGCGGTAACAAATCATGCGCCGGCATTTGACCGCCGGTGAAGAAATAACGACTCATCCAATCCGTGCTGTCCCGCGCCACGAAGTGATAACTAAACCGGCGGTGCGTAAAGATGTGGGTGAAAAGCAGGCCGCCCGGTTTGAGCCAGCGAGCGATGTGGGCAAAGAGGCGCTCGTAATTTTTCAGGTGCTCAAACATCTCCACGGAAACCACGCGGTCGAATTGCGCCGGCGTGATGTCGAATTCATTGATGTCACAGGTGATGATGCGCAAGTTGGTGAGGCCACGTTTGCGGGCCTCGGTGTCGATGAATTCCTTTTGGGTGCGGGAGTTGGAGATCGCGGTGATTTTGGCGCGGGGGAATTTTGCCGCGTTGTAGAGACAAAGTGAGCCCCAGCCGCAACCGAGTTCCAAAATGTGCTGGCCGTCGGCGAGTTGCGCCCGTTCGGCATAAAGGGCGAGCATGTGTTCCTCGGCCTCGGCGAGGCTCTCCGTTCCTTGTGGATAGTAACACCCGGAGTATTTCAGGCGCGGCCCGAGGCAGTATTGGTAAAACGGCGTCGGCACTTCGTAGTGCTGTTCATTGGCGGCGGTGGTTTGCTCGGCCAGTGAACGCGTCTTTAAATCCGCCACATAGGCAGTGCGGTCGTAGGTCGCGTCTTCATCACGAATGCGTTGGGCCAGCAGGCGGCGAATGCCTACCCGCACCAGCCAGTCTGGCAGGAGGTTCTTTTCGAGCAGCAAATCAATCATGGTGCGGGCGTTTCGGAATCCAGGGCACAAAGGCACTTGTGGTCCGCTGGTAGCGCCGGTAGGCGTCTCCTTTACTGCGGATATTTTGTTCTTCGGTCATGGGTATACCTGTTACGCGCAGCAGCAGCCAAAGGATGCTCAAGGGACTTAAAATCGCGAGCCAGCCCCAGGGCGAGGCGAGGGCAAAAACGAAATAGCCGACCCAGATCAACCACTCGAAAAAATAGTTGGGGTGACGGCTGTAGCGCCACAGACCGATGTCGCAAACCTTGCCGCGATTATCGGGGTTGCGCTTGAAGGCATTCAGTTGGGTATCGGCCAGTCCTTCGCCGGACAGCGCCAGCAACCAAATGATAAGGCCGGCAATCTCCAAGAGTTCCAGATGCCGGGCGGGATTTTGCGCAATCAGGAGAAATGGAATGCCCAGATAAATGACCGATACGGCCTGCATTTGGAAAAAGCCGAACATCTTGGGCAGGAAGTTTTCCGACCAGTCCTGACGCAACTGCTGATAACGTCCGTCCTCCTCCGGGTGATGCCCGGCGACGCGACGCAGGAGATGCGAACCCAACCGCAGGCTCCACAGGCAGACCATTGCGCCGATCAACGCGCGACGGACCGGCCAGCCTTGACCGCAGATGGCATAGAAGGCGGCCAAGCCCGCGAAGGCATAGGACCAGGCGATGTCGACGGCCCCGTAATTGTTGATCAATTTGGCCAACAGAAAAACACCGGCGAAAACCACACACAGCGCAGCGGTGGCGAGGAGGATAAGGGCAAGCGTGGTCATGGGGAACTTGGCTTGGGGGGATGCGTGGTGATGAAGCGCCGCAACACGTGCAGCAGAGGAAAATAGAGGCCTCCCACGATGATCGGCACCGTGATGAGCCAAGCCGTGAGCGCGTGCAGACCCATCAGACCGAAACGCGACCAGAATTCGCGCTGGGAATGCATGAAGAGATATGTGACCTCACTGGGATCGAAGGGCAGGGCGGTGGCGCCATAGATCCACGCGCCCATGCGGATATAAACCAGCACCATGGTCAGATGGATCGGCCACAACACCTGGTTGATTACGTGAATGATCGGTTGGTTGAGACGGAGCGCCAAGGCGACGAGGAAGCAGAGTAGGGTGGTAAAGCCGAGAAAGGGAAACAGACCTGCGGCGACGCCCACCGCCAAGGTCAGGGCTATTTTTTCCGGACTGGTGCCCTGGGTCAGTTGCGTGATGATGGGATCCGCAATACGCCGCCGCCAAAAACTTCGGACTGGGGCCGGGGGTATCACGCGAACAGTGCTTTGGCTCCGAGCAGATAAACGATGGCCCCCAACAGCGTAAGGCTGGCGGGCAGCCCGATTTTTCCGGGCCGGCGCGTCGAGAAGACTTCGCCGAGTTGGCTGCTTTGCCGGATGCGAAATACTTCAACCAACATATAAAGCGCCATGGCTAGATTGCCCCAGAGAATAATGGCGACGAACCACAGCACGCGCGCAGCGGGGCTTTGTTCTTTCCACGCGACCCACACATAAAAGGTAATGAAGGCCCAGTAGGCATCGAATAACGTGGCGATGAACCAAGGGTGGGTGAATACCTCGCGCGGAATCGAGAACAGGGCACACTGCCCGCTGGCCCAGCTCGTCACGGCTAGCATGGTGAGGATGACGAATCCGAAGAGAATGCGCAGAAACCAGAGCATACCTTAGAGGGCGAGATTGTTGGAGCGGGTGTGCAGGGTCTGGACCACAGAGATGTTGCGCAGGGCGAAGGCCGCCTCGCAGTAGCAAAGGTAGTAGCTCCATTTGCGAATGAAGCGATCATCAAACCCCAGTCCGCGCACTTCGGTGAGCTTGCTCATGAAGACCTCTTGCCAGGTGCGCAGGGTGCGGGCGTAGTCGTGGCCCAGATCTTCAATCTCGTGCAGCCAGAAATTCCCGGCGCGAGTCAGCTGGGTGTTCACGCGGTTAAGCGACAGCAACAGCGAACCCGGGAAAATATGTTTCTGGATAAAATCCACGCCCTGACGGAAGGAGTCATAGCGGGCGTCGGGACAAGTGATGAATTGCAACGCGATCAGGCCGTCACGTTTGAGCACCCGGCCCAGGGTGTCGGCGAAATCCGGCAGGTAGCGGTGGCCGATAGCTTCCATCATTTCGATGGAGACGATCTTGTCGAAGGTGCCTTGGATGTCGCGGTAGTCGCAGAATTCGACCTTGATCCGGTCGCTCAAACCGGCGGCGGCGATGCGTTTTTCCGCCAGCTCGAGTTGTTGGCGTGAGATCGTCACGGTGGTGATGCGGCAGCCGTAGTTTTTGGCGGCGTGGAGTGACCAGCCGCCCCAGCCGGTGCCGATTTCGAGCACGTGGTCAGTGGGTTGCAGACGGAGCCGGCGACATAGGGCGTCGTTCTTTTCCCGCTGTGCTTCTTCCAGCGTGAAATTGGGCTGCGCCCATTTGGCCGACGAATACATCATGCTGGGATCCAGCCAGAGGGCAAAGAAGTCGTTGGAGAGATCGTAGTGTTCGCTGATGTTGCGCTGCGCGGTGGTGCGGTTGTTCGGTCGCAACAAATGACCGATGCGGTTGGCCCAGCGCAGCAGGTTTAACGCCCCGTTCTTGGCCCGGGCCGAACCGGAGAGACTCGGGGCATGTTCGTGATTTTGAATGAACCAAGCGATGACCGCCGTCAGGTTGGGCGTATCCCAATCGCCATCGATGAAGGATTCAGCAAACCCGATGTCACCGGCCAGCACACACTTTTTGAAAAATGCGACGCGACGAATGCGGATCGCGGCCTCCGCGGGAATCTCCAGCGGGAGAGTGGTTAGCGTGTTCTCGGCGTCCGCTCCCAGCATCAAGGTTTCGCCGCCGGGCAATTCGATTTTCATGCGCCCCAGCGGCATCGCCCGAAACGCGTTCAAGACGGATGCTTGGTAGAAGGAGGGTTTGGTTGGATTGGGTGCGACCGATTCGGCGCGAGTAGTAGAGTGGTTCATACGGCGTCGTTGGAGTGGCGAATGGACTCGTGAGGACGGTAGAGATCGCGTTGTGCGTCCGCCCGCGCGGCCTTGGCAAACCACGGAATGCGTTTTAGCCACAGAAGCAAGGCGTGCCAGTGAATCAGTCCGATGATCTGGAGCGTCAGCAGGGGATATTTGATGCCATACCAAAGCAGCCTGCCTCCGGTCAGCGCACGGCTTGGGCCGGTGAGACTACTGGTAAAGGTGCGTTCGCCGTCGGTGTAGTCATCGATTTGCACGGAGAGGTTTTGGTCCGGGATGCGCAGCTTGAAATCAAAGGCGACATCCACATCGGAATAGGGCGAGACGTAGAAATGTTTGGGCTGACGCGCTTGAAAAGTGGTGGTGCCGGTTTCGGTCACTGAGGACGCAATCAGGAACGGTTTCATTTCGCGAAACGTGTTGGTCACTTCGGCGATGGCGGCCACCGGGGTGCCGTGCCGGTCATAGCAAAAGTAGAACGATACGGGATTGAACAGATAACCGAGGATTCGCGGCAGCGTAACGAGCAGCACCCGTCCGCCGGTCAGGTCGATGCCGTGGGTGTCGAGATAGGCGACCACGCGCTCCTTGAGACCGGACGGAGTGAGCTTGGCGGCGGGCGGGACGGGTTCGTCCGGAGAGACACCATGCTTTTTCTCGCCGATAGGGAGAAAATCCCGTTCGTGAAACGAATAGAGGTTGCGACGATTGAGCGAGAAGAAGGGGAGTTTGGTGTGCAGCTCTTCCAATTCATCGAGATCGAGCGCGAACATGAATATCCGATAGGCGAAGGCATGCGCTTTGGGGGCAAAGCGGGCGTGCCTGACCTGACATTCATAGATTTGGGAGCGCATGATCTGGGTTGGACATGAACACCGACCGGTAATCCGCGGAACGGTTCACTGGACGGTCTGAGGGGTGAGTGCGGCGGTCGACTGCGACGGCCAGGGATCACGCCCCAGCAATTGTTCGCACAGGCGATGGGCGCTGAAGAGGCCGTCTTCATGAAAGCCGTAGCGCTGCCAGGCCCCGGCAAAATAAGTTTCAGTCGTGCCCGTGGCGGATGCGTTCAACCGGGGAATCGCATTTTGCGCCCGGATGGCACCGACACTGAAGAGCGGATGCTCGTAATTGATCCGACGCAGGACCTTGGCCGGGTTGATCGCTTCGGGCCGGTTGATGGAGACGAAATAGTCTTCGCGATCCGATACGCCCTGCAGAGAATTCATCCAATAGTGCGTCGCGGTGGACGGTTGTTCGTCGGGGGTGTGATTTACTTCGTAGTTCCAACTCGACCAAGCGAGACGCGTGCGCGGCATTACCGTGCGGTCCGTGTGCAGGGTGGCGACATTGGGCAGATATCGAAACTCCCGCAAAACGGCCTGCTCAGCATAAGTGGGTGCGTCCAACAGGCGCAGGGCCTGATCACCATGACAGGCCAGAATCACCCGATCGAATTTCTCCACCTCGCCGTTAGTCGTGTGCACCTTGACCCCGGCGCTTTCGCGTTCGATCCGCGTGGCCCCGATGCCGGTGCGGATGCGATCCTGCCAAGGTTTGGTCAGGCGCAGCACATACTCGCGCGCGCCGCCGTCCACCGTCCACCACGGGTGCTGCGTGTGCAGGCCGAGAAAACCATGGTTGTGAAAAAAGCGCAGCAGCTTGGCCGCGGGAAACTGCAACATCAGATCCGGCGGGGTGCTCCAGACCGCCGAACTCATTGGCGTCAGGTAGAGTTTTAAAAAGTCCTCCCCGTAGCCGCGGGCCTGCACGTAGTCGCCGAGTGTGATTTCCTGAATGGCCGGATCGCTCAGGGCTTGCACCGCCTCGCGGTTGAAGCGGCTGATCGCATGCAGCATGCGGTAAAACCGCGGCCGGAACAGATTCTTCCGCTGGGCAAACAAGTGGTTGAGCGACGAGCCGCAAAACTCGATGCCGCAATCCACGTGCCGCACACTAAAGGACATGTTGGTCGGCTTGATCGGCACCTTCAATTCGTCGAACAGCCGGGTGAGCAGAGGATAGGTCACCTTGTTGAAGACCATGAACCCGGTATCGATCGGGAGTTCGCGGCCACTGACTGGTTCGCGCGCCGTGACCGTGTTGGTATGTCCGCCTATGTGGCAGTTTTGTTCAAACAGGGTGATCTCGTCAGTGGCGTGCAGGTAATGCGCGCAACCGAGACCGGCAATGCCCGTGCCGATGATGGCGGTTTTTGTCATGGGTATGTAGCTTTGCCCATGATACGGCCCAACAGGCCATTTGGATTCAAATCGCCGGCGGATTATCGCTGGTCTTGGCCTTCAGTTCGTGGGCCAATTCGGTCACGTCCTTGTGCACCGCCGGATCAACTTTTCTTTGTGGCATGGCGGCCGGTGAGGCCGTGGCCGTGGCCACCGCGATGGCCGCGGCAGTCGGCATGGCGCGACGCAGCGAAGTGTAATGCGGATGGGCAATGGCGGATTTTTGGGCAGCTACCACTGAAGCATGATGATCAGCATGGGCGCCTTCTTCGAGGATGCTGGCCGGGACCGGCTTCAACCCATGGATGAATCCGGTCAATGAAAGCAGTTTCAACCCGTAATAAGTGGGATCGATTTCCCACCAATAGAAACCATTACGCGTGGAACTTTGGTAGCGGTGGTGGTTGTTGTGCCATCCCTCGCCAAGGGTGATAAACGCGAGGATCGCACTGTTGCGCGAATCGTCCGACGTCTTGAATCGCCGCCGTCCCATCAGGTGCGCCATGGAATTGATGCAGCCGGTGCCGTGAAACAGAAAGGTGGTGCTGATGAAAAAGCCCCACACCAGCATCTGCCAGCCGTTGGTGCCGAGGCCGGGTGCGTAAGCGGCGAGGAGCTGACCCAGTCCGAAAATACTCGTGGCAAAGAGAATCGGCACCACGAGGTCGAACCGGTTTAACAGCACGAGCTCGGGATATTTCGCGAGGTCCTTGATCTTGCTGTAATCGGTGGGAAAATTCCGCCGACTCGTGATCCAGCCAATGTGCGACCACCAGAAACCGTG